>Ga0193752_1000371_pt1 | contig 44897 bp, 49 predicted proteins | sample H1c1metaG_FD_144924 | JGI IMG/M metagenome (GOLD analysis project Ga0193752, IMG submission 144924) | Soil microbial communities from a riparian zone of the East river system, Colorado, United States - H1c1 | ecosystem: Environmental > Terrestrial > Soil > Riparian zone | place: USA: East River...
ATGCCGACCGCGTGAAGCATCGCGCATTGCTGATCCCGATGCTGGAGAAGCGGTTCCGCACGCGCACCGTCGCCGAGTGGCTGCAGCGCCTGCGCGCCGCCGAGGTCCCTGCGGGGCCGGTGAACCACCTGGACGGCGCATTCGGCGAGCCACCCGTCGCCGAGCGCGAAATGATCGTCGAATACGACCATCCGGACGTCGGCCGGGTGCGCCTGCCCGGCAACCCGATCAAATTCTCGGGGGTCACCAAGACCATCAGCAACCCTGCGCCGCGGCTGGGGGAGCACACCAACGAAGTGCTCGACCGGATCCTCGGTCTGTCGGCGGAACAGATCGCCGCACTGCGCGCGCAGCGCGCCATAGGCTAACCAAGAAGGAGCCCTGCAATGACGGGACTGTACTGGGAGGAGTGGGAGATCGGCGCCGAGTTCGAGAGCGCGGCGCGTACCGTGACGGAGGCCGATGTGGTGGCCTTCGCCGGGCTCTCGGGCGACTACAACCCGCTGCACATCAACGAGGAATTCTGCAAGAAGACCATCTTCGGCACCCGCATCGCCCATGGGCCGCTGGTGTACTCGATCGCGGCGGGGCTGCTGTTTCAGCTGCATCTCTACGACGACACCCTGATCGCGTTCCTCGGCTTCGAGAACCTGAAGTTCACCAAGCCGGTGAAGCCCGGCGACACCATCCACGCGCGCATCAAGGTGCTGGAGAAGCGCGAGAGCTCGAAGCCCGACCGCGGCATCATGAAGCGCCAATTGAACGTCATCAACCAGCGCGGCGAGGTGGTGCAGGAAGCCGAGCAGGTGTTCATGCTCAAGCGCAAGCCGGGCTGAGTGTTCTACGAGGTCGGCCAGCCGCACGGCCTGCGGCATGACCCGTTCAAGGCGCTGGTGGTGCCGCGGCCAATCGCCTGGGTGAGCACGGTGAGCCCCGAGGGTGGCCACAACCTCGCGCCCTACAGCTTCTTTAACGCCATGTCCTTCGATCCGCCGGTGCTTGCGATCGGGATCAACGGCGCGCATGTCGAAGGCGGCCCCAAGGACAGCCTGCGCAACATTGAGCAGATGGGCGAGTTCGTCTGCAACCTCGCCACCTGGGACCTACGCGAGCAGATGAACCGCTCGTCGGCTTCGGCGCCGCGCGGGACCAGCGAGTTCGAGCTTGCCGGGCTCACGCCGGCGCCTTCGCGGCTGGTGAAGGCGCCGCGCGTCAAGGAGAGCCCGGTTCAGCTGGAATGCCACTACCTGGACACGGTGCCGTTGCCGCCGGACCGTCGCGGCGAGCCCAATGCCATCGTGCTTGGCCGCGTGGTGGCGATTCATATCGACGACTCGTTGCTGCACGACGGCCTGGTGGACATCACGCTCGCCCGTCCGATCGCGCGGCTCGGGTACATGGACTACACGGACGTTCAGTCCGTCTTCAAGCTGCTTCGCCCCGAGTAGACAAGCAGTTCAGGTTTGAGCTTCACGCGCTCAGTCGACCTTCGCGCCGGACTCCTTGACCACCTTCGCCCACTTCGCCACTTCCTCGCGCAGGAATGCGGCGTGCTCGGCCGGCGTGCTGGGCGAAGCCTCGTATCCCAGGTCGCTGAGGGTCTTGCTCATCGCCGGCTCGCGCACGATGGCCATCACGGCGGCGTTGATCTTGTCGATGACCGGCTGCGGCACGCCGGCGGGCCCCATCAGGCCGAAATAGCCGTTGGCGTCGTAGCCCGGCACGCCGGCCTCGGCGATGGTCGGCACGTCGGGCAGGGCGGGCACGCGCTTCGTGCTGCTCACGCCCAGCGCTTTCACCTTGCCGCTCTTCACGTTGGGCACCGCGGTCGGCGTGGTCGCGAAGGACACCGAGACATGGCCGGCGAGGAGATCGTTCATCGCGGGCGGGGCGCCCTTGTAGGGGACGTGGATCATGTTCGTGCCGGTCATGCTCTTGAACAGCTCGGCGGCGAGGTGGGGCTGGCTGCCGTTGCCCGCCGAACTGTAGGAAAGCTTGCCCGGCTGGCTCTTCAGCAGCGCGATGAACTCCTTCACCGAGGCGGCGGGTACCGACGGATGCACGACCAGCACTTGCGCGGTCTCGGCGACCAGGCCCATGGGCGCGAAGTCCTTCAGGAAGTCGTAGCTGAGCTTGGGGTAGAGGCTCACGTTGATGCTGTGGATCGTCGAGGCCATGAACAGCGTGTAGCCGTCGGCGGCCGACTTGGCGGCATGGTCGGCGCCGATGTTGGCGCCGCCGCCCGGGCGGTTGTCGACGATGATCGGCTGCTTCCACTGCTCGGTGAGCTTCTGCCCGAGGGCGCGCGACAGGATGTCGGTGCCGCCGCCGGCCGGGAACGGGATCACGATGCGCACCGCTTTGTTCGGATAGTCCTGCGCCAGGGCGCCGCCGGACAGCAGGCAGGCGATTGCGATAGCTGCGCGTGCGAGTTTCATGTTTCTTCCTCCGTTATCCTCAAGCTTCTCGAAACAGCCGGCCGGCGCCGGGAATCGCGCGCCGGTCGCCGATGCCGCGCAGCGTGCCCCACATCGCTGCCTGGTTGCTGGTGACCACCGGCTTGCCGCTCTCGCGCTCGACCGCCTCGATGATATCGAGGGTGCGGAAGTTCGAGCAGCTGATGAACACCGCGTCGGCCTCGGGCCGCACCACTTCCATGGCGAGTGCCTTGACCTGCTCGGGCTGAACGCTGCCGTGCGCCTGAGTGCCGAGGCCCTTCATCGCCACCACCTCGAAGCCGTCGGCCTCCAGGTACTCGCGCAGCTTCTCGTTCATCCACGGCTCGTAGGGCGAGGCGACGCTGATCTTCTTCGCCCGCATCTTGCGCAGCGCCTCGACGATCGAGGCCGAGGAGGTGGTGGTGGAGATGCCGGTGCGCTTCTGCAGGTCGACGGCGAAATCGCGGTCCTCCTCCGGCGTCTTGAGGAAGCCGCTGCCGGTGCAGCCGAAGCAGATCGCGTTCACCTTGGCGTGCGAGAGGAGCTCCGCGGCCTCCGGCGCCTGCGTGCTCAGCCACTTCACGTTCTCCTCGGTGTCCGCCGTATGGCGGATGCGCTGCGCGTGCAGCGAGGTCGCCTCGCCGGCCATGCGCTTGAACTCGTACTCCATCACCGTATTCCACGACGGCACGATGACGCCGAGCTTGAGGCCCCAGGCGCTCACTGGGCGCTCGCCCCGGTCGCCTTGACGACCTTCGACCAGCGCGCGAGATCCTCGCGGATGAAGCGGTCGAATTCCTCCGGGCTGCTGCCGACGATGACCGCGCCCAGCGTGTTCATGCGCTCCTTCACCTTGGGATCCTTCAGCGCGTGCGCGGCGGCCTCGTTCAGCCGCGTCACGACCGGGCGCGGCAGGCCGGCTGGCCCGGCGAGGCCGGTCATGCCGGTGACCTCGAAGTCCTGGATACCGAGCTCGCCGAACGTCGGCACGTCGGGCAGCGGCGCCCAGCGCGTCCGCGACGTGACGCCGAGGACGCGGATGCGGCCCGACTGCGCCGGCGCGACCGAGGTACTGGCCTGGTCGAAGTAGGACTCGGTCTGGCCGCCGATAATCGAGGTCATCGCCGGCGCGCCGCCCTGGTAGGGCACCAGGATGAACTTCGTTCCCGTCAGCATCTGGAACAGCTCGGAGACCAGGTGGTTGGAGGTGCCGGTGCCGCCGTTCGCCTGCGACACGGTGCCGGGCTTCTCCTTGGCGCGCTTGATGAGGTCGTGCACCGACTTGTCCGGCGACTGGGCGTTCACCACCAGCGCGAACGGAACGTACTGCACGTTCATGATCGGCGTGAGGCCCTTCACCGGATCGTACGGCCAGTTCTTGTAGACGTTCGGCCCGATGGTATAGGTGCTGCTCGAGCCCATGGCGATGGTGTGACCGTCGGGCGCCGCCTTGAAGGCGACGTCCATGCCGATCATGCCGCCGCTGCCGGGGCGGTTCTCGACCACGACCGGCACCTTCAGGTGCTCCGACATCAGCGGCGCGATCACCCGTGCGGTGACGTCGATGTTGCCGCCGGGCGAGGCGGGCACGATGATCTTGACCGGCCCAGTCGGGAAGCTCTGGGCGCTCGCGTTCGCCGCACTGGCGAGAAGGATTGCAAGAGCGAGGGATCGCATGCGGCCTCCTTACTTGAAGTCGTACAGCTCTGCGGGATTGTCCACCAGGATGCGCTTGCGCACTTTCTCGTCGGGCACCCAGCGCACGAACGTGTCGAACAGGTCGCCGTCGTTGGGCATCGGCGGGTTCTTCGACTTGCCGCCCGGTCCGCCGGGCTGCGGCCAGATATGCGGCCAGTCGCTGCCCCAGATGAGCCGGTTCGGCGCCGCGTCGAGCAGCGCCTGCGCGTAGGCGTCGATGTCGGTCCAGGGCTTGCCCTTCGCGCTGGTGCGGTAGGGCGCGGTGAGCTTCACCCAGGCCTTGCCGTCTTTCATCAGGCGCAGCAGCGCCTTGAAGCCGGCGGTCTCCAGCCCCCGGTCCGGATAGACGTAGCCGAGGTGGCCGAAGGAGAACGCGATCGGCATGTCGCCGATCTGCTTGTCGAGGTCGGGGAACTCGTCGACGTGCATCAGGAACTCGGCGTGCCAGCCGAACGGCTGGATCGTCTTGGCGAGCTTGCGCAGCGCCTCCAGGTCGAGCTTGCCTTTGCCGAACTTGAGGTCGACGATGTTGAGGCGTACGCCGCGCACGCCCTTCGAATGCAGGCGCTCGATCTCCTTCACGTCGACGTCGAACGGCACCACCGCGATGCCGTGCAGGTGCTTGTCCTTCGCCATCACGTCGAGCATCGCGCTGTTGTCGAAGGCGTAGATGCTCGGCTGCACCAGGACGCCGCGCTTCACGCCGATGGTGTCCAGCATGTGGCGGAACTCCTCTCCCAGCGCGGGCGCCGGCGTGTACAGGCCGGTCGGGAGGAGCGGGTAGCCGGGGAGCAGCACGTGCGCGTGCGTGTCGACGGCGTTCGCCGGCACCGCCACCGAGGGCTTGCGCGGGTGCGGGTCGTGCGGGGCGGAAAGCGGCAGGTCGGGGTTGCTCATGTTTCCTCTCTCTCGTTATCGCCAGCTCGCCAGCACGCTCTTCACCTTCTCCTGCAGCGCGTCGCGGATGAACTCCGAGTCGATCGCGCTGAACAGCAGCGGCGTGGCGCCGGCCTTGATCCATTCCTTGTTCTGCACCATGTCGCCGATGCCGCCGACGGAGAACGGCTTGCCGTGCTTCTGGCAGGCCTTGATGGCGGCGTGGTAGGCGGCGACCATCTTCGGGTGCTTGTAGTTGCCGAGCTCGCCGAGCTCGGCGGAGAAGTCGTTGCTGCCGCTGCCGACTAGGTCGACGCCGTCCACCGCGGCAATCTCCTCGATGTTGCGGCAGCCGGCCTCGCTCTCGAGCAGCGGCATGAACACGGTGGCCTGGTTCGCCAGCCGGTTGTGGTACGGCGCGGGCACGCGGCGCAGGTTAAAGAGCGGCAGGCCGATGATCTGCGAGCGCACGCCCTGCGGCTGGAACTTGCAGGCGCGCGCGAGATCGGCCGCCTGCGCCGCGCTCTCGACGCGCGCCACCATGATACCCACCGCGCCGCCGTCGAGCAGCCGGCCGATCATGCCGTACTCGCGCTCCGGCACGCGCACGAACGGCACGATCTGCGCGTCGAGCGCCGCCGAGCAGATCTGCGCGCAGGTGTCGGTCGACATCGCGCTGTGCTCGAGGTCGATCCAGATCAGGTGATGCCCGGTGGCCTTGGCCACCTTGACGATGTCCACGGTGCGCGCCGCGCGCACGCCGAGCGCCATGACCGGCTCGCCCTTGGCGAGCATGTCGATGATCACGTTGCGCCCGTTCCTGAGCAGCCAGCGCCGCTCCTCCGGCATTGCTTCTTCGTCGGTCATGAAGGACTCCTCCTCGGCGGCCATGATCCCCGCGCGCCGCAGGCGGCGTCAAAGCGGCGCGGTGCGCTGTCCGCCAGCCGGACAGCCGGGCGGCCTAAGCCTCTTCGGCCAGCTGACGCTCGATGCCGTCGGCAGCGGCGCGCAGCTTCCTCAGGTAGCGCGCGGCCGCCTCCTTGGGCGTGAGCGCGGAGGCGATGAAGGTGAAGCTCAGGCAGCAGATCACCCGGCCGCCTTGCATCACGGGCACCGCGATGGCGCCGGTCTTCGGGTAGACCTCGCCGTGGCGCTGGCCGTAGCCGTTGCGGCGGGTGACCGAAAGGACGTTGCGCACATAGCGCGCGTCGCGCGCCAGCGCGTCGTGCGGGTCGGCGGACTTCTTCAGGTTCTCGAGGATCGTGGCGCGCTCGCGCTCGGGGCAGAACGCGAGGTAGGCGCGGCCCGCGGCCGACAGCAGCAGCGGCACGCGCAGGCCGACCGTCTGGCGGTCGATGGTGAGCGGGCTGTGCCGGCGGGTGGTCGCGCGCAGGTACATCGCATCGTCGAAGAAGGTGCCCACCTCGGCGGGCCAGACGATCTCCTTCTGCAGCGCCTCGATCGCCGGCAGCGCGATGCTGCGCACCCAGTCCTCGTCGCGGAAGCCGTCGCTCAGCGTGCGCACCAGCAGCGTCAGCTCGTAGCGCTCGCCGTCGTCGCGGCGGCGCGCATAGCCCAGCTCCACCAGGGTGTCGAGGATGCGGTAGAGCGAGGGGCGGGGGATTGCCGTGATGCGCGAGAGCGTGGAGATGCCCGCGCCGTCCTGCTGGTTGAGCGCGCGCAGCACGCCGAGCGCGCGCACTACGCCGCGCATGTTGCCGGATCGGTCCGCCGCCCTGCCCATCGCATCGAGAATAACAGGCCGTCGACAGGGAAGACCTGGACCGTCGCTCAGGCGCGCACGGCTACTGCGGCGTCATACGCCCCAGCGGCTGTAGACCAGGTTGCCCACGGCCAGCAGGCCTGCCGCGACTATGGCGGCAAAGACCAGGGCGGAGGTGCTGAATGCGCCCGCCGCCTGCGCGTCGATGAACATCGGCTCGATGAGCTTGCCGCCGATCAGGCCGCCGATGGCGCCGATGATCGCCGAGACCACCAGCCCGCGCTCCTCGTTGAACCGCAGATAGGAAAAGCCGATCCAGCCGAGGATGGCTCCGGCCAGCATCCAGATGACGATATTCATTTGCGTACCTCAGGAAAACCCTGCCACTACGTCCAGATTGGTCCGGGAGCCCTGACGGGCCAGGAAGGATTTCGACGCGATCTGGAAGAGGGCGCCGCCGGATACCGTTACGCCAGCCGGGCCATTCTACGCCCCGTCCTGGGGCATCGTCCTGGCAAGAAGTTACTGATATGGCGATAAATGTGGATCGAATCTAACAAGTTGACGAAAAGAATACGAAGAGATAAATTGAGTTATCAATAAATATCAAGTCTGATCGTCATTACGGCAACAGGATGCTCCCGCACAAGAAACGCAGCTTGAGCATCGCCATCGTCGGCGCCGGGATGGGCGGCATGGCCATGGCGGCCATGCTGGAGCGCATGAACATGAACTACGCGGTCTACGACCAGGCCGAGCAATTCGGACGGGTCGGCGCCGGCATCCACCTGAGCCCGAACGTGACCAAGGTCTTCCGGCCGCTCGGCATCGAGTCCACGCTGAAAGAGCTCGCCTTCAGGCCGTCCTCGTGGATCAACCGGGTAGGCGACACCGGAGAGGTCACCTTCGACCATCCCCTGGGAGACCACATCGAGGCGCGCTTTGGCGCGGCGACGCTGCTCATGCATCGCGCCGATCTCCACAAGACGCTCGGCGCGCTCGTGCCCGCCGAGAGAGTGCAGTTGGGCAAGCGCCTGGTGGGGCTCGAGCCTCACGGCGCCGGGGTGAAGCTGGAATTCGCCGACGGCAGCAGCGTCAGGGCGGATGCCGTAATCGGCGCCGATGGCGTGCACTCGCGCGTGCGCGAATTCCTGCTCGGCCCGGACAAACCCAGGTACACGGGCGTCGTCGCCTACCGGTCGGTTTTCAACATCTCGCGGCTCAAGGATCTCGAAGTGGCTGACGACCACGTGAAGTGGTGGGGGCCGGACGGCCACATCGTCGTGTACTTCGTGTCGCGCGCCCGCGACGAGATCTATTTCGTCACCGGCGTGCCGGAGCCCGACTGGAAGCTGGAATCCTGGTCCACGCGCGGCGACCGCGACGAGCTCTGCCGGCACTTTGCCGGCTACCATCCGACGGTACGGGGCATCGTCGCAGCCTGCCCCGAGGTCGCGAAGTGGGCCATCCTGGAGCGCGAGCCGCTGCAGCGCTGGGGCGAGGGCGCGATCACCATGCTCGGCGACGCCTGCCACGCGATGATGCCGCACCTCGCGCAGGGAGCCGCAATGGCCTTCGAGGACGCCGCAGTGCTCGCGCGCTGCCTGCAGGAAGTCGGGGCCGACGATTTCGAGAGGACTTTTGCGGTCTACGAGGCAAGCCGCAAGGAGCGCTGCACGCGGGTGCAGCGCGCATCGCATGCGAACGTCTTCATGCGCCAGCCGACCAACACGGACTGGCTTTACAGCTACGACGCCTGGTCGGAAGCGCTCGCCCTGCACGCATGACCATGACAACGGATGGAGAGTGACCTTGGAAACATCATTGATGTCCTCGAGCCTGGACAGCTTCTTCAGCGACATTAAGCGCGCGCACCTCGACACCCCGGGCTCGGCCGGCCAGCCCGTCGTGCGCCCGAAAGAGCAGCTGGCCGTGCCGCACATCTGGAAAAACGCGGAGATCCAGCGGCTGCTCAAGATGAGCGAGCACGTGGCGCTGGACGAGCGGCGCATGCTGCGGTTCGTCAACCCCGGGACTCCCGACTGGAAGTACGTGACGCCGACGCTCTCCGTGTCGATCCAGCAGATCCTGCCGAACGAGTTCGCCGTTCCGCACCGGCACACCGCCAGCGCGATCCGCTTCTTCCTCAGCGGCAGCTCCTACACGACTGTCGAGGAGGACAAATGCGAGATGCAGCGCGGCGATCTCATCGTCACACCCGGCTGGGAATGGCACGACTACGGCAATGAGAGCAAGGAGCCGGGCGTCTGGATCGACGCGCTGGACCTGCCCATGATCCAGTACCTGGACTCCTGCGGCTACCTGAAGTCGATCGACGAGGAGGTGGGCTACGAGCTCTCGAAGGAGAAGCGCCTCAAGGTGCGCGCCTCCGGCATCACGGAGCAGCGCTATGGCGCGGTGGGCCTGCGGCCCATGACCGAAACGAGCGGCACGTCGCGCCGCGCCGGCCTCATCCACTATCGCTGGGCGAACACCCACCAGGCGCTGCGCCGCCTCGCGGCCTCCGGGGAATCCAATCCCTTCGACGACGTGATGATGGAGTACGTCGATCCGGCGACGGCCGGGTCCGTCTATCCGACCTTCGCCTGCTGCATCCAGATGCTCCGTCCGGGGGTCAAGACGCTTGCCCACCGCCAGGCCAGCTCGGCCGTGTACCACGTATTCGAAGGCAAGGGCCAGAGCGTCATAGGCGGCCGCGTCTACGACTGGAGCGCGGGGGATTTCTTCGTCGTGCCGTCCTACTTCTGGCACGAGCACGCCAACGTAGGCAAGGAACCGGCGATCCTGTTCTCGGTCCAGGATTTCCCGCTGATGAAGAACCTCGGCATCTACCGCGAAGAGAAGCATCCCGAGGGCCACCAGAAAGTGCGCGACTGAGCCCTCCGCTACACACCCGAGGCGAAAACGCGTTTACCTCGGTAAACGGCCTCAAGTTTCACTACCTCAAATACGGCGTTCCCTCGTCTACAAAGGTAGTCATCGTGCCGGGCATCACAAGCCCGGCCATTACCTGGGATTTCTTCGCCGCGGAGCTGGCGAGCGAGTGCGAGGTGTTCGTCTTCGGGGTACGCGGTCGCGGCCTGTCGGACCGGCCGGCGGCAGGTTATCGGTTACCGGACTACGCCGCCGACCTCGAGGGCTTCGTCTCGAACCTCGGCCTCGGGCGCCCCTGCATCGTGGGGCATTCGATGGGCGCCAGGATCGCCGCCGCGTTTGGCGCCGCGCATCCGCAAATGCGCGGCCCGCTGGTTCTCGTGGAGCCGCCGTTGTCGGGGCCGGGGCGCGCGCCTTACCCGACGACGCTGCAGCAGCTTCTCGAGCCCATTCGCGCCTCGCGGGCGGGCACCGCGCTGGAAGCGCAGCGCCGCGCCAATCCGAAATGGAGCGACGAGCAGCACCGGCTGCGCGCGGAATGGCTGGCCACCTGCGACGAGACCGCAGTGATCGAAAGCCATCGCGGCTTCCATGAAGAGGATTTCTTCGCGCACTGGCCGCGGCTCGCGTCGCCGCTGCTGTTCGTGCGCGGCGAGGACAGCCCCGTGGTGACCGATGCGGACGTGGCCGAATTGAAGAAGACCAATCCGGCCGCGCAGTTGTGCGCAGTGCCCTCGGCCGGCCACATGATCCCGTGGGACAACCATGAAGGCTTGCTCAACGTCGTGCGCGATTTCGTGCGCTCGTATCTCTTAACGCCCCACAGCTGAAAGGAATGGCGATGAAGACATTTGGCAGAAATCACTGGCGGGCCGTGATGGCGCTCGCCGCTGCGCTGGCGCTGGCGGCGCCGGCGCACGCCCAGGAAATGACGAAGGTGAAGGTGGGCAGGCTGACCTTCGCGTCGATGATGACCATCATGACGGACATCATCAAGGATCAGAAGCTCGACCAGAAGCACGGCGTGGACATGGAGCTGATCAACCACGGCACCGTTGCCGGCCACTACGCGGCCTATGCAAGCGGCGAGGCCGACCTCGGCTCGGGCGGGCCGCTCGCCATCCAGAAGCTGCGCAACGAGGGCGTGCCCCTGGCGGCCGTGCTCACGCTCGTGCGCCTGAATTCGATGGTCGTCATCACGGCGAACCCGCAGATCAGGACGCTGCAGGACCTGAAAGGCAAGTCGATGGCCGCGGATATGGGGGCATCGGAGTTCTACATCCTTTCCACCTACGGCAAGACCATCGGGCTCGACATCGGCAAGGACATCAGCGTCGTCCAGGCCAATCCTGCGCTCGCGCGCACGCAGCTGCACGCCAAACGGGTCGATGCGGTGATGACCTGGGAGCCTTCCGCCACCCTGACTCTCGGCGACAGCAAGGACAACCGCGTGATCCTGAACGGCGATGCGGCCTGGAACGGACTCGCGAAGAACCGCGGATGGGAGCTCGTCGTGATCATGCGCGACGGATTCCTGAAGCAGAATCCGCAGGCGGTGGCGAAGCTGCAGCGCGTGTTCGAGAGCGGAGCGGACTTCATCAAGACAAACCCGGATGCCGCGGACGCGATCGCGGTACGCACGGTGAAGCTGCCGGCGGGCATCTTCAAGGATGCGGTGACCTCCGGACGGCTGCAGTACTCGGTGATGCCTGCGTGGCAGGATCGCGAGGCGCTGCAGGAGATGTTCCAGATCGCGGTGAAGAGCGGCTATCTCCCCAAGCTTCCGGACGAGGGCGCGATCTTCAGGCCGGCGCCGTGAACGAAGGGATTTCGACCTGAACAAGGACTGGACAAAAGTGCCGGAGGGCGCGGTCGCGGCGTCCGCGACCGTGCCGACCCCGGGGCGCGCGTTCTCGCTGCCTTGGGAGACCGCGGTGTCGCTGCTGGTCCTCGCGGCAATCTGGGAAGTCGCCTCCCTGTTCGCCCCGCCTTTCGCCGTCCCCGGCTGGGAAAGGATCGGCAGGGCCGTCCTCGGCCTGCCGCTCGATTCCGTCGCGATCACGCTGGCCCGTGTCATGGTCGCGCTGGTCCTTTCCTTCGCCGGCGGGCTCGCAGTGGCGGTCGCCATGTACTCCGTGAAGCCGGTGGAGCGCTTCGGCATGCCGATCGTCAAGCTGCTGATGGCGGTTCCGGTCGTCTGCTGGATCCTGTTCGCGGTGCTGTGGTTCCGGTGGGCGGAGATGCGGATCGCGTTCGTGCTGGTGGTGGTCTGCGCCCCGGTGTTCATCGTCGATTTCCTCGACGGCATGAAAGGCGTGTCCAAGGACCTGAGAGACATGATGTGGTCGTTCAGGCCGACGCGCGCGCAGTTCTTCTCCAAGCTGATCATTCCCGGGACCTTGCCCGTGATGTTCACCAGCTGGAAGATCAACCTGAGCCTCGCCATTCGGGTCGTCACCATGGCGGAGCTCGTCGGCGCGACCTCCGGCGTCGGCTACGGCCTGGTGGTGGCGCAGGAAGTGTTTTCGGTGGCGGAAGTGTTCGCCTGGACGCTCGTGCTGGTGGCCTGTCTTTTCGCCACCGAGGCGCTGGTCGGATACCTCGAGAAGCGAATGCTGCGGTGGCGCGTATGAAGCCCGAGGAGATCCGCGTCGAGGGCCTGCAGAAGCGCTTTCGCACCGCGAACGGGCACGACTTCGTCGCCATCGACAATCTGGATTTCGAGATCAAGGCGGGCGAGACGGTCGCCATCGTCGGCCGCACGGGCTGCGGCAAGTCCACGTTCCTGAACATCCTGATCGGCCTCGAGGAGCCGAGCGCCGGCCGGCTGCTGATCGGAGGCAAGACGCCCTACGGCGACTTCGACCGGCTGCGCGGCAAGATGGCCACCGTGTTCCAGCAGGATCGCCTCATGCCCTGGCGCTCCGCGCTGGACAACGTGACGCTGGGCCTGGAGATCCTCGGTTGCTCGCGGGCGGAGCAGACCGAGCGCGCCGAGCTGTGGCTCAACCGCCTCGGCCTCGGCGGCCATCTGCACGCTTTCCCGCACGAGCTGTCCGGCGGCATGCGGCAGCGCGTGGCGCTGGCGCGGGGATTCGCCCTGCAGCCCGGCATCCTGATCGCGGACGAGGCCTTCGGCCACCTGGACGAGATTACCGCCAAGACCTTGCGCGAGATTTTCAGCTCGCTGATCCGGGAACAGGGAAATACCGGGGTCGTCGTCACGCACCAGCTGGAAGAGGCCATGGAGCTCGGCGACCGCGTCCTGGTCTTCGGCCGGCCGGCCAGGCTGCGCGCCGACATCCCGCTCGCGAAGCTGACGCAGGCGCAGCGCCAGGGGCTGCGCGCCGAGATCCAGAACATGCTCAAGGAGGACTAGTGGCCGGCAGTGGCATGCATCTTCTCCCGATGTGGAAGGAAGTCCTGGCGCTGTCGAAGGTCTCGAAGGGCGAAGACGTAGTCGTCCTGACGGCACAGAACAGCAACCCGCTCTACATCGACGCGGCAACGCACGCGGCGATGGAGCTGGGAGCCAATGTCTTTCGCATCGACATTCCGTCTCCGCGCGGCGCCGCAGGCATGGGCGCCGATCCGACCGCGTTCCTCGGCGCAACCGCGCTCGCCGGCAACCGGCCGGCGGTCGAGGCGATGAAGCAGGCGGACATGGTGATCGACCTCATGTTTCTCCTGTGGTCGCCGGAGCAGCATGAGATCCTGGCCTCCGGCACGCGGATCCTGCTGGCCATCGAACCGCCGGATGCGCTGGCGCGCATGCTGCCGAGCGCCGGCGACAAGCGCCGGGTGGGCGCCGCCGAGAAGCGCCTCAAGGCTGCGCGCACGATGCGGATCACTTCGCAGGCCGGGACCGACCTCGAAGCTGCGCTCGGCCAGTACTCGGTGATGGCGGAGTACGGCATCGCCGACGTTCCGGGCCGCTGGGACCATTGGGCGAGCGGCTTCGTCTTCACCTGGCCGAACGAGGGTAGCGCCAACGGCACCGTGGTCCTCGCGCCCGGGGACATCATCCTTCCCTTCAACTCCTACGTCGCCACGCCGATCACGCTCACCATACGGGACGGCTACATTCGCGACATCCAGGGTGCCTTCGACGCGGACTACCTGCGTGAATACATCGGTGCCTTCGGCGATCCCGAGGGCTACGCCGTGTCGCACCTGGGCTGGGGGCTCCAGCCCAAGGCCAAGTGGACCGCCCTCCATCTCTACGACAAGAGCCAGACCATAGGCATGGACGCGCGGGCGTTCAGCGGCAACTTCATGTTCTCGACCGGACCGAACACCGAGGGCGGCGGCACGCGGATCACGCCCTGCCATCTGGACATCCCGATGCGCAACTGCTCGGTTATGCTGGATGGAGAGCCTGTGGTGGAAGGGGGGAAGGTCGTGGCGAGGGACCAGCTTGGCTAAGAAAACGGACATGGTGGCCGACGGCGCCTTCAAGTTTTCGGACGCCGACGTACGGATCGTCGAGGCCCTGCAGCAGGATGCGCGCGCGCCGGTGACGTCCATCGCCGAAAAGCTCGGCATGCCGGTTTCGTCGGTTCGCCACCGGGTGCAACGGCTGATGAAGGCCGGCATCCTCGAGTTCGCGGCGATGACCAATCCGCTGCGCATGGGCTATCAGGTCTGGGCGCTGATCGAGATCCAGGCGGAGATCGCGAAAATCGAGACCGTCGCGCAGCAGCTCGCGCGCGCGCCCGAGATCTACCTGGTCGGGATCACGACCGGGCGGTACGACATCCACGTCGGCGCGGTATTCCGCACCAACGAGGAATTCCTGGAATTCATCACCACGCGCCTGTCCAAGATCTCCGGCATCACCCGGGTGTCGTCGTCGCCGATTCTGCGCGTGGTGAAGCGCTCCATGTCCTATGTATTTCCGCGCGCCAGCGGCCGCGCCAACAAGGCAGCGAAGGAGTAGCCAGCACGTGAGCGACAGCACTGCACCGGCCGATCCGCATCTCGGCAGGATCCTCTCTCCAGGTTCGGCCGCGCTGCTGGTCGTCGACGTGCAGAACGATTTCTGCCACCAGGACGGCTTGTTCGGCAAGCTCGGTCTGGACATGAGCGGCGTCCAGAATGCCGCCCGGCGAATCGACGCGCTGCTGCCCGCGGCGCGCCGGGCCGGCGTGCCGATCATCTTCGTCATGATGGAACATGACCCGCACACGAATTCCGCCGCATGGGTGAACCGCTATCCCGTTGCGCGCGCGGACGCCTGCGTGGCGGGGACCTGGGGCGCCGAGCCGTACCTCGTGAAGCCCGGAAAGGGCGAGCCGGTCGTGGTGAAGCATCGCTACAGCCCGTTCGTCGGCTCCAACATCGAGTACCTCCTGCGCGCCCGCGACACGAAAAGCCTCCTGGTGACCGGCGTGGCCAGCAACATCTGCGTCGAAGCGGTGCTTCGCGACGGATTCATCCGCGATTACGACGTCGTGCTGGTCGAGGATTGCGCCGGCGCCTACTCGGAGCGCGCGCACCAGTCGACGGTGGAGAACACGCGCGCCTTCCTGGGCAGGGTCGTGCAAGCGGAGGCGCTGCAAGAGCACTGGGCAAAAGTCTAGCCGGCTGCCTCAGCCAGTCGTCCGTTCCCCGAACAGGTGCGTGACGAAGTGCCCGGCGAGGTTGTCGACCAGTCTCGAAACGATCTGATGGCCGGTGTCGGCGCTGGCCAGCTTGGCGTCGCCGGTCACCCCGTCTTTGCCGAACCGGCTCCAGTCGCGCAGTCCCACCGCGGTCATCTGCTGCAGGACCGGCCCGGGCGTGCATACCGACGCCGCGAATGACGCGTTCAGTTCCGAGTAATGGGTGACCGCCCTGTCCATCCGCACCAGCTGCGGACGGAGCGCCAGCATCAACGACGTTTCCAGCTCGCCCGCATGCATGTCGAACTTGCCTGAAGCGGGATCGTGACCTTTGAGCAGCCCGCCGGCGACTGCGCGGGCAGTCTGGAGGCCGTCGATGATGAGGATGTGAGCCGCGCCGGTCCGGGCCAATCGGGCCGACGCGACGTGGAGCGCCCACCATGAGCCCGGGCCGAAAAGAACATAGGCCTGCCGCCGCAGCCCCTGGCGGGCGAGGCAGGACGCCACATCCTCGAACTGGTTGATCAGGACCTCGGACCTCAGGGTCACATAGCCCGGAAACGCTTCGTGAACCGGTGAATCGCCGAAGGCGATCGTAGGCCCGACCAGAACGCGGAAGCCGCGGCTGGCGAGCTCGGAGGCCACCGAGGCAGTGACGCCCTCCGCCTGAAATACATCGGTACCCACCGGGAGGTGGGGACCGTGCTGGACCACTTGTCCGACGGGGATGAGGACGGCCGCGTCGGCCAGGCCTGCGGGGTCGAGCTCAGGCCATGACAGGTTCAGGAAGCTTTCGGCGGGGGCGATCAAGGCTTCACCTCTTGGATACAATCTACATTACCTAACTGTACGACAACTTCGCGGGCGGGGGCATGGAGGCAACGGAAAGGTCCGCGGTGACATGGCGCAAGCCGCCGCCGGTGCTTTCGGATGCCGTCTACCAGGACCTGCTCGAGCAGATCCTCGCCGGCACCTACAAGCCCGGCGAAGTACTGCGGCAGGAAGAGCTGGCGGCGCGCTACTCGGTCAGCCGCGTGCCGGTGCGGGAGGCGATGAGCCGCCTGGCCTCCGACGGCGTCCTCGTCTTCCGTCCCCGCCGCGGCTACGCGGTCAAGCTGCTCGATGCGCGCGAGATCGAGGAGGTCTTCGGACTGCGCACCCTCATCGAGGAGCACGCGGGACGCCTCGCGGCCGCGCACCGGCGGCCCGAGAACATCGAGCGGGTGGAGCGGATCCTCGACGCGATGGACAAGCTGGATACCAGGCGCCGCGCGCGCGAATGGCTCGACCTCAACCGGAAATTCCACGCCGAGCTGTTCGCCGCCAGCGGCCACGCGCATGTCTGCCGCGTCGCCGCCACGCTGCGCGACACGGTGGAGCCCTACATCCGCATCGAGGTCATGATCACCGGCAACCTCGAGCAGGCGAACGCCGAGCACCGCAGGATCTTCAACGCCTTCCGCCGCGGCGACGCCGAGACCACGGCGCGCCTGTGCCGGGCGCACTGCGAGCACACCGCCGAGCGCCTGAAGCGGGGCCTCGGCAGGTCGAAGAATTGATTTCCTGAACCAGAGAGAAAGAGAAACAGAGAAATGGCAAAGATAGACATCCACAACGTGGAAGCGATCGGCAAGCCCGTCGGCCCCTACTCGCACGTGGCCCGCGTCAAGAGCGACGAGACCCTGTACATCGCCGGCATGTTGTCGCCCGGCGACGGCTTCGACGCGCAGTGCTCCGGCGTGTACTCGCAGATCGAGCAGGCACTCAAGTCCGAGGGCGGCGGCTGGCGCAACGTGGTCCAGTTCACCACCTACCTCGTGCACTCGCAGGACATCGCGAAATTCTACAAGTGGCGCGAGCGTGAGTTCCCGAAGATGTTCCCGGACGGCAAGTACCCGCCGAACACGCTGCTCATCATCGACCGGCTCGTCCAGGAGCAGTTCCTGATCGAGATCCAGACGATCGCCGCGATATGAAGTTCGTCGGCGCCGTCGCCGCAAGCGCGAGCACGCTTCGTGCTCATGTCATTGCCGTGATCAGCGCCATGACGCCGAAATCCCGTTTTGCCTCGAGGCGCGAGTCCGTGGCGACGAACAAGGTGCCGAATGCGCCCCACCGCGGGGCAGGCCGCCCCGAGGCTGTGCGGTGAAGACTACCTCGGCCAAGGACGTCGGCGCGGGCGATGCGTTCATCCGCATCGACCAGGTCTGCAAGACTTTCGCCGCCCGCGACGGCGCGCCCATCGTGGCGGTGGACAACGTCGACCTGCACATCGGCGGGGCCGAGTTCGTCTCGCTGCTCGGCCCGAGCGGCTGCGGCAAGAGCACCCTGCTCTCGCTCGTCGCCGGGCTGATCCAGCCTTCCGCGGGAGGCGTCGACATCGGCGGCGCCGAGATCGCGGCTCCCTATACGAACGTCGGCATCGTGTTCCAGAGCGACCTGCTGCTCGACTGGCGCACGGTGCTTGGCAACGTGCTCGTGCAGTTCGAGATGCGGGGGCAGGATCCGCGCCCGCACGAGGCGCGCGCGCGGGAGCTGATCGCCTCGGTCGGCCTGGCCGGCTTCGAGAAGAAATATCCCTGGGAGCTCTCCGGCGGCATGCGCCAGCGCGTGTCCATCTGCCGGGCGCTGATCCACGATCCGCCGCTGCTCCTGATGGACGAGCCGTTCGGCGCGCTCGATGCGCTCACGCGCGAGCAGCTGCAGGTGGACCTGCAGCGCATCTGGCAGAGCTCGCGCAAGACCGTGCTCTTCGTCACGCACAGCATCAGCGAAGCCGTGTTCCTGTCCGACCGCGTGGTGGTGATGACCCCACGCCCTGGGAAGATCCGCGAGGTGCTGCGCATCGACCTGCCGCGCCCGCGCGCCATCGACGTGCGCGACACGGAAGCCTTCGCCGCCAACGTGCGCCACATCAACCGCCTGTTCCAGGACATGGGAGTGATCCACTGAGCGCGACGCTCATGTCCCCCGCTGCCGAGCGGCTGAAGAACTTCGCGTGGTCCGCGGGCTCGTTCCTGCTGATCTTCGTCGCCTGGGACCTGGCGGTCCGCTTGCTGCGGATTCCGGCGTACCTGCTGCCGCCGCCGCTCACCGTGTTCTGGGCGATCGTCGAGCACTGGCGCACGCTCGGCATCCATACGCTGTGGACCACCGGCACGATCCTCGCCGGCTTCATCGCCGCGGCGCTGGTCGCGATCCCGCTCGCCATGGTGATCGTCGTGTCGCCAACGCTCGGGCGCCTGATCTATCCGCCGATGGTGGCGACGCAGGCCATTCCGAAGATCGCGCTCGCGCCGCTGTTCATCGTCTGGTTCGGCTTCGGCCTGATGCCGAAGGTGGCGGTGGCCTTCCTCATCGCCTTCTTTCCGATCGTCATCGACACCATCGTCGGCCTGCGCAACATCGAGCCGGGGATGATCCAGCTCGCGCGCTCGATGGGCGCGCCGCCGCACCGCGTGTTCCTGAAGCTGCGGCTGCCCAACGCGCTGCCGATGATCTTCGGCGGCCTCAAGGTGGCTTCCGCGCTCGCCGTGGTCGGCGCGCTGACCGGCGAGTTCGTCGGCTCCGACAAGGGCCTGGGCTACATCCTGCTGCAGGCCTCCGGCAACCTGAACACTTCGCTGCTCTTCGCCACGCTGGTGATCCTGTCCCTGGTGGCGATGGTCTTCTTCTATGCAGTCGAGCTCGTCGAGCGCATCCTGATTCCGTGGCACGTATCGCAACGCGCGCATCCATCCTGACCAACCTAGGGAGAGTTTCCATGCTTCGCCGTCTGATCCAGATCGTCCTGCTGTCAACGCTCGCGGCCGCGGCACAGGCCCAGCCGCTCGAGAAGGTCACCCTGCGCCTCGACTGGGTCAACAGCGGCTACCACGCAATCTGGTACCTGGCCATCGACCGCGGCCTGTTCAAGGTCGAGGGGATCGACCTCGAGGTGCTCGAGGGCCGCGGCTCCTCCGTGGTCGCGCAGACGGTGGGCAACGGCTCGGTGATGTTCGGCACCGCGGACACCGGGGCCGTGATGGGGCTTGCCTCGCAGGGCCTGCCCGTGAGGATCGTCGGGGGCTACCTGCGGCAGAGCCCGGTCGCGCTCATCTTCCCGAAGAAGAACAACTGGAACAGCTACGCCGACCTCGCCAAGGGCAACCCGCGCATCGGCCTGTCGCCCGGCTCGGGCGCGGCGATCCTGCTGCCGGCGGTGCTGAAGGCCGCGAACCTCGAGGGCAAGGTGCAGATCATCACCATGGAGCCGGCGGCCAAGCCGACCGCGCTGCTCGAGGGCCGCGTCGACGCCATCGAGTCGTTCGACTTCCTGCAGGTGCCCCTGCTCGAGGCGAGCGGCATGCCGACGGCCACGCTGCCCTTCGCCAAGGCGGGCATCAACGTGCCGGGCCTCTCGCTCGTCACCAGCCAGGACATGATCAAGAAGAATCCGGCGCTGGTGCGCAAGATGGTCGGCCTGATGCAGAAGACGATCGAGCTCGGCCGCAAGGAGCCCGACGCCGCGATCGACGCGCTCCTCAAGCGCGCGCCGACGATCAAGCGCGACGTGGCGACGCAGGTGCTGAAGCTGTCCTTCAACCTGATCGACACCGACGCCACCAAGGGCCGGCCGGTCGGCTGGATGTCGCCCGAGGTGATGACGCAGTCGCAGGAGATCCTCGTCCAATACGGCGGGATCAAGACCAAGCAGCCGATCGAGAGCTACTTCACGAACGAGTTCGTTCCTGGAAGCTGAGCGCGCAAGAATGGCCGGCACCGTCTACCTGCATTACACGCAGGACGAGCTGAACCGCAACTTCGACCAGAGGGCGTGGGTGTCCAACGCCCTCGAGGTCATCGCGCGCTATCCGGTGCTGAGCAAGGCGACACGGGAACGCTTCGCGCACCGCGCGGGCGTCCGGTACGGCAGCCACCCGGACGAAGTGCTGGACATTTTTCCGGCCGTGCGCGGCGGGCCGGTCCAGGTCTTCGTCCACGGCGGGGCGTGGAAGAATTTCACCAAGGACGACTATTCGTTCCCGGCGGATGCCTACGTTCCGGCGGGGATCAACACGGTCATCCTGAATTTCTCCAAGCTGCCCGTCGAGCGCCTGCCCACCGTGGTCGACCAGGTGCGCCGCGGCTTCGAATGGGTGCGCGCGAACGCGGCGAGCTTCGGCGGCGACCCCTCGCGGCTGTATGTGTCCGCGCAATCGTCGGGCGCCCACCTCGCCGCCGCGGCGCTGGGAAAGGGCGCCTCCGGCTTCGTGCGGGCCGCGACGCTGGTGAGCGGCCCGTACTTCCTCGAGCCGGTGGTCCTCAGCCACCGCGCGGACTACGTGAAGCTCGACCGCGAGGAGGTGCAGGAGCTCAGCCCCGGCCTGCATCCGGGCCGGATCAAGTGTCCCGTGCTGATGGCCTATGCGCAGAACGACACCGACGAGTTCCGGCGGCAGACGCGGGAGTTCGCGGCGGGGCTGGAGAAGGCGGGGCGCTTGACGAAACTGATCGATTGTCCGAAGGTCAACCACTTCGAGCTGATGGAATGCTTCAGGGACCCGCGGCACGAGCTGGTGCGGGCGATCCTGGGGCAGATGGGAAAGGAATAGCGATGGCAAGACTGAGACATTTCGCGGTGGTGGTGCGGGACCTGGAGAAGGCGGCCCGGTTCTACGAGCAGGTTTTCGAGTTGAAGCGCGTCGGGGCGGAGACCCTCGACTTCGCGACGGCGATCTACCTGAGCGACGGCACCATCAACCTGGCGCTGCTCAACTACCACGGCAAGCGCGGCTCGGGCCTCGACGACGCCAAGAGCTTCGTCGGCGCGCACCACTTCGGCTTCCAGGTGGACGACATCGCCGCGACGCAGAAGAAGATCGAGGAGCTGGGCGGGAAGTTCTTCTTCGACCTCGGCGATGACCAGGAGAAGGAGAACTTCGAGCGCAAATTCAAGGACCCGGACGGCATCATCTTCGACATCTCGAAGAAGGGCTGGCAGGGCACGGACTCGTAAGGTGGAGCGGGGAATGAGGGTCGAACTCATATCTCAATCTTGGAGGATCGCGCTCTGGCCGTTGAGCTACCCCCGCGTGCACGACAAGGGAGCAAGCGACGTACCACGGACCTGTGAATAGCATCACGTTCCGCGCGAAGATGCGCCGTCCGGCCCCGGCCGGAATAAACCCCGGCTGCGAACTTCAAAGTTGATCAACGGCTTAGCGGAACCGGCGACCCCCTCCGATGGACTAACTGATCGACGGTCGCCACAGCGCTTGCGCGGCTGGTAACATCGGTCGAGGTACCTGGCGTGAAAAAACGCGTCGCCGTATACAGCAGTTCCCGTCGCCTGCCTCCCGTGCCGGCGGCAGAGGCCGAGGCGCCGCGGCCCCGGAAGCCCATTGCCTGGAAAAATCTGCGCTTGCCGGCGGTTGTGGCGGTGGGCCTGCTGGCTTTGCTTTCCCTTGTTTGGATCGGCTACTCGCGCGACCTACCGCCGGTCCTGGTCGCGGAAGCCCCCGCGCCGCAGCTCACGGCCGCCGAGGCCTACGAGAAGATCCGCCCCTCGGTCGTGCACGTGCGCGGCATGCCGGAAGTCGACGACCCGGAGAACGACACCAAGCCGGAAGGTAACGTCGGCACCGGGGTGGTCATCGTCGACACCGGCATCATTCTCACCAACTTGCACGTCGTGTACGGCGCGAAACAGGTAAGGATTACCTTTGCCGACGGCACCGAGAGCGACGCGGAGGTGATCGGTGAGCGCCCCGAGCACGACCTCGCGGTGCTGCAGGCGAAGGAGCTGCCCGACGACCTGATCCCGGCGACGATCCGCTCCACCAGCGGGCTGCGGCCGGGCGACCCGGTGGTCGCGGTCGGCTTTCCCTTCGGCATCGGCCCTTCGGCCAGCGCCGGCGTGATCTCGGGCCTGAAGCGCGAGTACCGCTCGGCTTCGGGCAAGCGCATCCTCACCAACCTGATCCAGTTCGACGCAGCGGCGAATCCCGGCAATTCGGGCGGGCCGCTGGTCACCGCCGACGGCGAGGTCGTCGGCATCGTCACCGGCCTGCTCAACCCGACCGAGCAGCGCGTGTTCATCGGCATCGCCTTCGCGGTGCCGATCGAGAATGCCGCTGGAGCTGTGGGTCTCAATCCGTTCTAAAAGGAAAAGCATGGAGCCGCGCGACGAACAGGTTGCATCCCTCATGGAGAGGATCCTCTACGAGGTCAAGAAGACCGTCGTCGGCCAGGACCATTTCCTCGAGCGCGTGCTGGTAGCGACGCTCGCGCAGGGCCATCTGCTGGTCGAGGGCGTGCCCGGCCTGGCCAAGACCCTGACGGTGAAGACGCTGGCGGCGACGGTGCGCGGCTCCTTCCGCCGCATCCAGTTCACGCCCGACCTGGTGCCGGCGGACCTCGTCGGCACGCGCATCTACAACCAGAAGAGCGGCGACTTCGCCACTTCGCTCGGTCCGGTGTTCTGCAACCTGCTGCTCGCAGACGAGATCAACCGCGCGCCGGCCAAGGTGCAGAGCGCTCTGCTGGAAGTCATGCAGGAGCACCAGGTGACCATCGCCGGCGAGACGCACCGGGTGCCCGAGCCTTTCGTGGTCATGGCGACGCAGAACCCGATCGAGACCGAGGGCACCTATCCGCTGCCCGAGGCGCAGGTCGACCGCTTCATGATGAAGGTGCTGGTCGGCTACCCGACCGAGGAAGAGGAGTTCGTCATCGTCGAGCGCGTCACCGGCCCGGCGCACGACACCCAGCCGGTGGCCAGCATCGAGCAGCTCGCCGCGCTGCAGCGCGAGTGCCGCAAGGGCTACGTCGAGCCTTCGCTGATCCAGTACGCGGTACGGCTGGCCGCTGCGACGCGCGACCCGAAGAAATTCGGCGTCGCCGACGTCGAGAAATACCTGACCTACGGCGCGAGCCCGCGCGCGTCGATCCACCTCATCGAGGCGGCGCGCGCGCTCGCCTTCCTGCGCGGGCGCGACTACGCGCTGCCCGAGGACGTGGCCGACCTGGTGCTCGACGTATTCCGCCACCGCCTGGTGCTCTCCTACGAAGCGCTCGCCGAAGGACTCGCGGCGGACGATCTCCTGCGCCGCGTGATGAAGCAGGTGCGCGCGCCGGAAAAGCCGCTGCAACACGCCAAAGCCGTCCATGGGGGGTAAGGCGGCGGCAGGGCCCGAGGCGGTCCTGCAGCGCGTCGAGTGGACGGTGCTGCGCCGCCTGGACGGCCTGCTGCATGGCGACTACCGCACGCTGTTCCGCGGCTACGGCATGGACATCGCCGACCTGCGCGAGTACCAGTACGGGGACGATGTACGCCACATCGACTGGAACGTGACGGCGCGCCTGCAGCAACCCTACGTGCGCGAGTTCCACGAGGACCGCGAGCTCACGGCCTGGTTCCTGCTCGATCTGAGCCAGTCGGTGAACTTCGGCTCGACGCTGGTGAGAAAGCGCAACGTGTCGGCGGATTTCGTCGCGGTGCTGGCGCGCCTGCTGACCCGGCGCGGCAACCGCGTTGGCGCGCTCTACTACGGTGAGCGCGTCGACGGCATGATCCCGGCGCGCAGCGGCCGGCGCCAGGTGCTGAACATCCTGCACGCCATGCAGTCCGAGCAGGAGACGCCGTCCTCGTCGGGCACCAACCTCGGCGAGCTGCTGCGCGCCGCGGAGCACGTCATGCGCCGGCGATCGCTGGTGTTCGTGGTGTCGGACTTCATCAGCGCGCCCGGCTGGTCGGAGGTGCTTGGCCGCCTGGCCCAGCGCCACGAGGTCATCGCCGTGCGGCTGCACGATCCGCTCGAGGCGGAGCTGCCCGACCTCGGGCTGGTGGTGGTGCAGGACGCCGAGACCGGCGAGCAGCTGTTCGTCGACACCAACGACCGCGGCTTCAGGAAGCGTTTCGCCGCCGCGGCGGCGAAACGCGAAGCCGAGCTGCGCGGCGCGTTCCGCGAGGCCGGCGTCGACGCCATCGAGCTGTCCACCAACGACGACCTGGTCGAGACCGTGATGCGCTTCGCCGACCTGAAGCGCCGCGGCCGGCATTCCCGAAGGCACCAGCTTCCGGCGGCCTGAGTCACGGGCCGAGTTGCGGCATACTCCGCCCTGAGGAGGAGCCGTGTGGCAATCGCGCAGGCGCCGTCGATCGTCGACGCGCACCAGCATTTCTGGGATCCCGGGACGCACTATTACCCGTGGCTCAACGACGAGCCGCCGATCGCGTTCCGCTACGGTGACTACCGCGCCATCCGCCGGCGCTATCTGCCGCCCGACTACCTTCGCGACGCCGCCGGCATCCGCGTCGAGAAGACCGTGTACGTCGAGACCGAGTGGAACCCGGCCGATCCGGTCGGCGAGATGCGCTACGTCGAGTCGCTGCGCCGCGAATACGGGCTGCCGACGGTCGCAGTCGCGCAGGCCTGGCTGCATCACGACGATGCCCCGCAACTCATCGAGAAGCAGGCTTCGTTTCCATTCGTGCGAAGCGTGCGGCACAAGCCGCCGCCCGGCGCGATGCTGGACGCGAAGTGGCGCCGCGGCTTTTCGGCGCTCGCGCGCAACGGCCTGCGCTTCGACCTGCAGACGCCCTGGGCGAGCCTCGGCGACGCCGCGCGCCTCGCAGCGGATTTCCCCGCAACGCAGATCATCCTCAATCACACCGGCCTGCCCGCCGAGCGCGGCGCAGAGGGCATTGCCGGCTGGAAGCGCGCCATGACGGCGTTCGCCGCCTGCCCGAACACCGCGGTAAAAATTTCCGGCCTGGGCCAGGCCGGGCGGCCGTGGACCGCGGAAGCGAACCGCCCGATCGTGCTCGAAACGATCGGGATGTTCGGCGCCGCGCGCTGCATGTTCGCCAGCAACTTTCCGGTGGACAGCCTTTGCGGGAGCTTTTCCACGATCTTCGGTGGCTTCCGTGAAATCGTAAAAAGCTTCAAAGAGGAAGAACAAGAAGCGCTGTTCCACGACAACGCGATCCGGATCTACGGAATGGACACGTGAAGTTCGGCTATGTCGGCGTCGGGCTCATGGGCCTGCCCATGACGAAGCACCTTGTGTCGAAGGGGCACTCGGTCGTCGCGTACGACATCGTGCCGGAGAAGACCGAGGCGGCGCGCGCCGCCGGCGCCAAGGGCGCCGACTCGCCAGCCGGGACTTGCGCGGGCGTGGACGCAGTGCTGCTCAACCTGCCCACCAACGAGACGGTGGAAGAGGCGGTGTTCGGCCCGCGCGGCGTGGCGAGCGCGGTGAAGTCTCTTGTAGTGGACTTCTCGACTGTGAAGGTCGACAACGGAAAGAGATTTGCAGAACAGCTGAAACAAAAAACCGGATGCAACTGGGTGGACGCGCCGGTCTCGGGTGGGCCACCAGCGGCCGCCAACGGATCCCTGACCGTGATGGCAGGTGGCGAGAAAGCGGACATCGAGCGCCTCGCGCCGCTGTGGAAGGATGTGGCCGCGCGCTTCACGCACATGGGGCCGGTCGGCGCGGGCCTCGCGGCGAAAATGATCAACCAGCTCATCGTCGGTTGCGGCAACGCGGTGCTGGCCGAGGCCTGCATGCTGGCGGAGGCTGCCGGCATCGACGCCGCGCGCATCCCGGCGTGCCTCGCCGGCGGCCACGCCGACAGCACGCTGCTGCAGCAGATCTACCCGCGCATGGCCGCACGCGACTTCGCGCCGCGCGGCTATGCGCGGCAGATGCTCAAGGACCTCGAGATGGTGAACGAGCTCGCGGCGAAGCTGCACGCGCCCCTGCCGATGATGGCGCAGTCGCTGTCGCTGTACCGCCTGCTGGTGCACCTGGGACATTCGGAAGTCGACACATCCGGAGTTTTCAAGCTCTATCAAAAGGAGGAGGACAGATGAGGGTCGTTCTTGCCGTTTTCGCACTAATCCTTTCAATTCAAAATGCAGATGCGCAGACCAAGCTGCGCTACGCCCACGTCGGCGTCGCCAACGCGCCCCAGACCCTCTACGCGGACGAGGTGGCGAAGCTCGTGAAGGAGCGCACCAACGGGCGCATCGAGATCCAGGTGTTCGCCAACTCGCAGCTCGGCGGCGTCAACGAGATGGTCGACGGCGTGAGGTCAGGCGCCATCGCCATCGGCCACCACGACTTCGGCTCGCTTGGCAGGATCGTGCCGAATACCGCGGTGTTCAACACGCCCTTCATGTACCGCGACGCCGCGCACAGCCTGCGCGCCACCGACCCGGCGCTGTCGCCGGCGCTGCGCGAGATCAACCAGGAGCTGGTGCAGAAGGGCAACATGCGCATCGTCGCCAGCCTGTTCCAGGGCACGCGCCAGCTCACCTCGAAGGAGAAGGTGCTGTCGGTGAAGGACATGCAGGGCAAGAAGTACCGCGGTGTGCCGATCAAGCTGTGGTCCTCGATGCTGACCGGCATGGGCGCGGTCGCCACGCCGGTGGAGGTCTCCGAGCTCGCCACCGCGCTCGCCACCGGCCTGGTGGTCGGGCAGGAGAACCCGCTGCCCAACATCTTCAACCTGAAGCTCTACGAGGTGCAGAAGTACGTGATGCTCACCGGCCACATGCAGTCGATCCTGTCGGTATTCATCAACGAGAACGTGTACCAGAAGCTGCCCGCCGCCGACCGCAAGATCATGCAGGACACCATGGTCGAGGTCGGCAGGAAGACGCTCGACTGGGACAACGAGACCTCGGCCAAGTACCGCAAGGATCTGGAGGCCAAGGGCATGGTCTTCGTCGAGCAGAAGGACGGCCTCGACGTGGAAGGCTTCAGGAAGTCGGTGCTCGCGCAGGTGAGCAAGGACTTCCCGGAGTGGGGCAAGTACATCGAGCAGATCCGCGCGGTCAAATAGATTGGAGTTGCTGAGAAACGCGGTCCGCCGGGCGAGCTTCGCGCTGCTCGCCGCGCTCGTGATCACGCCCCTGGCGCAGATCACGATGCGCGGCGTGTTCAACGTCCCGCTCGCCGGCGCGGAGGAGCTCGCCAAGTACTTCCTCATCTGCCTCACGTTCCTGGCGGCGTCCTACGTCACCGCCGAGGGCGGGCAGATCCGCATGGAGGAGTTCCAGGCATGGCTGCCGCCGCGCCCGCGCTGGCTGCTGCAGCTTTGCATCGAGCTCTCCGGAGTAGCGGTATTCGGCATCCTGTTCGCCGCTTCTGTGGTCACCGTCTCGCGCAACCTGAACAGCGTCACGCCGATCCTGGAGATGCCGTTCTGGCTGTTCTTCGCACCGCTGGTCGTGGGCTCGCTCCTGCTGGTGGTCGAGACGCTCGCCATGTTCGTGCACACGTGGCGCAGCCGGCGCCCCGAAGACAAGCGCACCGTGCTTACCTGAGGCGCCGTGGAAGGCTTCCTCGTCATCCTCGCGTTCCTGCTGCTGTTCATGCTCGGCTTCCCGGTCGTGCTCGCGATCGCGCTTCCCTGCCTGGTCTACGTTTTCTGCAACGACCTGCCGCTCGACCTGGTGGCGCAGCGCACGCTCTACGCGCTGGATTCCTTCCCGCTGGTCGCCGTGCCGGTGTTCCTGTTCGTCGGCAGCGTGATGAACAGCGCCGGCATCTCGCGCTACATCTACCGCTTCGCCGATACCGCGGTCGGCCGGCTGCCCGGCGGCCTCGCGCAGGTGAACATCTTCGGCAGCCTGATCTTCGCCGGCATGTCGGGCTCGGCGCTCGCCGACATCGGCGGCCTGGGCCGCATCGAGATCGATGCCATGCGCAAGAAGGGCTTCAATGCGCCCTTCGCAGCCGCTGTCACCAGCTCGTCGGCGATCGTCGGGCCGATCTTCCCGCCCTCGATCCCGCTCATCATCTACGGCACCGTGACCGGCGTCTCGGTGCTCCAGCTCCTGCTCGGCGGCATCCTTCCCGGAATCCTGTGCGTCATCATGCTGATGGCGATGACCGGCTGGCTGGCCGTGCGGCGGGGCTACCCGCGCACCGAGCGCTGGCCGACCTGGAGCGAAGTGTGGCGCGACTTCAAGCCAGCCTTCCCGGCCATCCTCGCGCCGGTCATCCTGATCGCCGGCATGCTGATGGGCTACTTCACCCCGACCGAGATCGCCTCGGTGACGGTGCTGTACGCGCTGCTCATCTCGAGCCTGTTTTACCGTGAGCTCACCTGGCGCGGCATTCTCGACGCGGGCTACGAGACCATCCGCTCGTCCTCCGGCATCCTGCTCATCGTGGCGGTGGCGGCGCTGTTCGGCTGGATACTCTCCGTGGAGGGCGTGCCGCAGAAGCTCACCGCGCTGATGCTGCAGATCTCGAGCAACCCGTACGTGCTGCTCTTCATCGTGAACATCCTGCTGCTGCTGGTGGGCATGTTCCTCGACAGCACCACTGCCATCCTGGTGATCGCCCCGATCATCGCCAAGCCGCTGGTGGCGGCGGGGGTCGATCCGGTGCATCTGGGCATGGTGGTGGTGTTCAACCTGATGATCGGCCTGCTCACGCCGCCCATGGGCCTTGCCCTGTTCCTCGTGGCCGATATCGCCAAGGTGACGATGAAGGAGGTGCTGAGGGAGATGCTGCCCTACTATGTGCCGCTGGCGATCACGCTGCTCATCATCACCTACGTGCCGGCGGTCACCACGTGGATCCCGCGCATGGCGTTCGGCAGTCCCTGAAGGAGTTGAAATGCAGAAACCCGTAATCGCGCTCGCCATGGGCGATCCCGCCGGCATCAGCCCGGAGCTCACCGCCAAGGTCGTCGCGCTGGAGGAGGTCCGCGAGGCCGCGCGCATCGTGGTCATCGGCGACCGCCGCGTCTTCGATGAAGGTGCGAAGGTCGCCGGTGCGCGAATTCACGAGCTCGAGTTCCAGGATCTTCCGCTTCCTCAGCTTGCAAAAATACAAAGAAGCGTTCCAAGCAAGGAGGGCGGTCAGTCGGCGCTCGCCAACTATCGCCAGGCGCTGCGCATGGTCGCCGACGGCAAGGCGCAGGCGGTGTGTTTCACGCCGTTCAACAAACAGTCGATGAAGCTCGCCGATCCGTCGTACGACGACGAGATCCGCTTTACCGCCGGCGTGCTCGGCTTCAAGGGCGTCGCCACGGAGTTCAACGTGCTGGAGAAGCTGTGGAACGCGCGGGTCACCTCGCATATTCCCCTGTCGAAAGTGTCGGCTTCTCTCTCCATCGAAAACATAGTGGAGGCGCTGGAGCTGACGACGACTGCGCTGCGTGCGGCGGGCTTCAACCCGCCGCGCATCGGCGTGGCCGCGCTCAACCCGCACGCCGGCGACGGCGGCAACTTCGGCCGCGAGGAGATCGACATCATCGAGCCGGCGGTCGAGAAGGCACGGGCGAAAGGCCTGCCGGTCGAAGGGCCTTATCCGGCGGACACGGTGTTCGTGCGCGCGAAAGGCGGCCAGTTCGACGCGGTGCTCACCATGTACCACGACCAGGGCCAGATCGCGATGAAGCTGATGGGCTTCGACCGGGGGGTCACAGTTCTGGGCGGGTTTCCATTCCCGATCTGCACCCCCGCGCACGGCACCGCCTACGACATCGCTGGCAAGGGAATTGCAAACATCGGGGCGACCCGTGCGGCTCTGCTGCTGGCGGCGGAGATGGCCTGTCGGCGGGCGGCCTAGACTGCTACACTGGCCGTGGCGTCGCCATGAGTTTCCAGTGGCCTGAAATGCTGTGGCTGTACCTCGCGCTGCCGGTGTTAGTGGCGGCGTACTTCTACGCGCTCTCCCGCAAGAAAAAACTCGCGCTGCGCTACGCCAGCCTGACCCTGGTCAAGGAGGCGATGGGCGCCGGCCAGAAGTGGCGGCGCCACGTGCCGCCGATCCTGTTCCTGCTGGCGCTCGCGGTCATGATCGCGGCCATCGCGCGGCCGCAGGCGGTGATCACGCTGCCCTCGCAGCACGAGACGGTGATCCTGGCAATGGACGTCTCCGGCAGCATGCGCGCCACCGACGTCGAGCCCAACCGGCTGGTCGCGGCGCAGAACGCCGCCAAGGCTTTCCTCGCCGAGCAGCCCGAGAACGTGCGCATCGGCGTGGTGGCCTTTGCCGGCACCGCTACGGTGGCGCAGGCGCCGACGCGCAACCGCGACGACGTGGTGGCGGCGATCGACCGCTTCCAGCTGCAGCGCGCCACCGCCATCGGCAGCGCCATCATCGTTTCGCTCGCCACCATCTTCCCCGACGCCGGCTACGACGTGGCGACGTTCATGTACGGCGCCGAGAACGAGAAGAAGGGCCAGAAGCCGTCGCAGTCGGGCCCGGGCGCGGTCAAGCCGGTGCCGCCGGGCTCCTACAACAACGCGGTGATCATCCTGCTCACCGACGGGCAGCGCACCACCGGGCCGGACACGGTGGCGGCGGCGCGTCTTGCCGCCGACCGCGGCGTGCGCATCTATACGGTCGGCGTCGGCACCCCGGACGGCAAGATCGTCGGCTTCGAGGGCTGGTCGATGCACGTGCGCCTGGACGAGGAGACGCTGAAGACGGTCGCCGATGTCACGCGCGGCGAGTACTTCTACGCCGGCACTGCGGTAGATCTGAAGAAAATCTACGAGTCGCTGCGCACCAAATTCGTGCTGGAGACCAAGAAGACCGAGGTGACGGCGCTGTTTTCCGCCGCCGCGGCGCTGCTTGCGCTGCTGTCCGGCCTGCTGTCGATGCTCTGGTTCAACCGAATACTCTAGAAGTCGAACTGCACCGTCGCGCCGTAGTACTTCACATCCTCGACGAAGAACTGGCCGAAGGGCGCGAAGCCGTCGTAAGCCTCGAGGAAGATCGTGAAGCCGCGCCGGTCGGGCGAGTAGCGGCCGAGCATCAGGCCGAGCTTCGCGCTGGTGCCCGAGCGCCAGTCGGCCTGCTCCAGCCACTTCACGTCGATGCCGCCGGTCAGCCGCTGGCCGAAGAGCACGCCGCTGGAGGTGACGAAGTCGAATCCCAGGTGCGTGCTGGCGCCTTTGTCGTAGAGCTCGGTGCTGGAGCGCCAGACATAGTTGCCGCCGCCATAGACGCGCCAGCCGGAATACTCCCACGCCACCAGCAGGTCGACGCTTTCGAAGCTCAGGTCGATGCGCCGCGGCGCGTTGCCGCCGAGGATCAGCTCGTCGCCCAGGTGCGAGCTCTGGTGGACCAGGCGGCCTCTCGCCGAGAAGGCGCCTCGGCGCCAGGTCAGCGGCATGCCGATGCGGTAGTCGGAGTTGACCAGCGCGTCGCCCGGCAGGTCGAGGTTGAACAGCGAGTCGATCGAGCCGAACACGCTGAGCTGCCAGCCGTCGTCCGGGCGCTCGCCCTGCCGGCGCAGCAGGCCGAAGTCGTAGCCCAGGCCGACGTGCGCGGCGCTGAACTCGCCAGTGTCGCGCTTGACGTTGAGCCGGCTCATGAACACGCGCGGCTCGGCGGGGTCGGCGACCGGCGAGCGGAAGCCGCCGCCGACAGGGAACCACTCGTACTTCGACTGGGCGTGCGCCGCCGCGAGCGGGATCGCGGCCGCGCAAAGAAGCGCTATCAGGTATTTCATTTTTCGGGGATGGGGTGGGAGATGCGGGAATTCGACCCCATGGGCGGCCTTTCCGTCTATCGTCGGCGCAGGCCGGTCGGATGCCGCTTCCGGCGGTCGCTCCGGCCGCGCCCGGCGGGCGCGCGAATTCTTGACTGATTAGTCAAATAACAATTACAGTCCCCTCGGGGAATTAGTCTCGAACCGGCACGAAGGGATAAACGTGTTGCGCACATGGATCGGCTTGCTGGGTGTCGTACTTGTGCTGGGCGGCGGCCCTGCGTCGGCGCAGGACTATCCCAACCGTCCCGTCCGGCTGATCGTGCCGGTGGCACCGGGGGGCGCGCTCGATCTCATCGCGCGCGCTGTCGGGCAGAAGCTCACCGAGAGCCTCGGCCAGCCGGTGGTGGTGGAGAACCGCTCGGGCGCCGCCACGGTCATCGGCACGGATTTCGCGGCGAAGTCGCCCGGCGACGGCTACACGCTGGTGCTGACCGCCACCACCCACGGCATGATCTCCGCGCTGAACCCGAAGCTGCCCTACGACCCGGTCAAGGACTTCACGCCCATCACGCTCATCGCGACGATTCCGCATGTGCTGGTGGTCAATCCGAGCCTGCCGGTCGGCACCCTGGAGGAGTTCGTCCGCCTGGCGAAGTCGCGTCCGGGCGCCATGGCCTACGGATCGGTGGGTAACGGCACGCCGTATCACCTCGCGGTGGAGCTGTTCAAGCAGATGGCCGGCATCGACCTGGTGCACGTGCCCTACAAGGGCACGGGCCCGGCCACCGCCGATCTCGTCGCCGGGCAGATCCAGTTCATGTCGGTGGACATGACGGTCGCCACGCCCCACATCAAGGCGGGCAGGCTGAAGCCGCTGGCGGTGGCGACGGCGCGCCGCATGCCCGGCCTGGAGGTGCCCACCGTGGCGGAGGCGGGCTATCCGGGCTTCGAAGTGTCGTCGTGGTATGCCCTGTCCGGCCCCGCTGGCGTGCCGCCGGCGATCGTGTCGCGGCTGCACGCGGACACGGTGAAAGGCCTGGCCGATCCCGTCCTGCTGGAGCGCTTCGCCGGGCTGGGCGCCACCATCGTCGGCAGCACGCCCGCCGAGTACGACGCGCACCTGCGCAGCGAGATCGCACGCTGGACCCGCGTCGTGCGCGCCGCGAAGATCACTGCCGACTGAATCCGACTCCCATGAAACTACCCGACTTTCAGTATTTCGCGCCCGCCACCGCGGGCGAGGTCGTCCGCATGCTCGCGGCCCATGCCGGCGAGGCGAAGATACTCGCCGGCGGCCAGAGCCTGCTGCCGGTGATGGCTTTCCGGCTGGCCAGGCCCGCGGCGCTGATCGACCTGCGCAAGGTCGAGGGACTGGGCGAGATCACGATCGACGCGAGCGGCGTCCGGCTTGGCGCGCGCGTGCGCTGGCGGGACATCGAGGACGACAAGCGGCTGGCGACTGCCCACCCGCTGCTCGTCGAGGCCATCCGCCATGTCGCGCACTATCAGGTGCGCAACCGCGGCACGGTCGGCGGCAGCCTGGGCCACGCGGATCCCGCCTCCGAGATGCCGTGCATCGCAGCCACCTGCGAAGCGGAGTTGCGCCTCCTCGGGCCGAAGGGCGAGCGGCGCCTGAAGGCTGCGCAGTACTTCCTCGGCCCGCTGAGCACCGCGTTGCAGCCCGACGAGCTCATCCTGGAAGTCCACCTGCCGGCCTGGACTGCCGGGCGTCGCTGGGCGTTCCAGGAGTTCGCCCGCCGGCCCGGCGACTTCGCACTCGCAGGCGTCGCGGCCTACTACGACCTGGATTCGCAGCAGCGCGCGAGCAACGCGCATATCGGCGTCGTGGGCGCGTGCCACTTCTCGGCCCGGCTGCCGCGCGCCGAAAGCGCGCTCAACGGCAAGCGCGTCGACGCCGCGACGGCGCAGGCCGTCGGCCGCGTGGCCGCCGAAGAGGCGACGCCGACCGGCGACTTCCACGCGCCGGTGGAGTACCGCAAGGCGCTGGTGGGCACGCTGCTGGAGCGCGCGCTCGGCGAAGCGGCCGCCCGCAAGTAGCCGTTCACGAACAAGTCATCGCGACGGGAAAGAACGCATGGAAATCAGCTTCGACCTCAACGGCAAGAAGACGAAGGTGGACGTGCCGGTCCGCACCACGCTGTCGGACTGCATCCGCCACCATTGCCTGCAGACGGGGACGCACGTCGGCTGCGAGCACGGCGTGTGCGGCGCCTGCACGGTGATCGTCGACGGCGAGGCGATGCGCTCGTGCCTCATGCTCGCCGCGCAGGCGGACGGCTCGAAGGTGGTGACCGTCGAGGGCCTGTGCGCTCCCGACGGCGGGCTGTCGGCGCTGCAGGCGTCGTTCCGCAAGCACCACGCGCTGCAGTGCGGCTTCTGTACCCCCGGCTTCCTGACCACGGCGCACGCGCTGCTGACCCAGGAGCCGCACGCCAGCAAGGAGAGGATCCGCGAGGTCCTGTCGGGCAATCTCTGCCGCTGCACGGGCTACATCAACATCATCGAAGCGGTGTACCAGGCGCGCGCCGCCTACCAGGGCAAGGGGGGCTGACATGGGCGCGAGCGGCGGCTTCGTCGGAACGGCGGTGGAGCGGGTCGAGGACCTGCGCCTGCTGACCGGCAAGGGCCGGTATGTGGACGACATCCACATCGAAGGCATGCTGCACGCCGCGATCGTGCGCAGCGCCGTGCCGCACGGGCGCATCAAGGCGGTCGACACCGAGGAAGCGCGGCGCATGCCGGGCGTGCGCGCCGTGTTCACCGGCCGCGACATCGCCAGGGAGTACGGCGGGGCGGTGCCGACGGTGCCGATCCGGCTCTATCCGATCCCGCAGATGGAGCCCTTCGCGCAGGGCGTGATCGCCGTGGACAAGGTGCGCTACGTCGGCGAGCCGATCGCCATCGTCGTCGCCGACACGCCGGGGCAGGCCGAGGACGCCGCGGACCTGGTGCAGGCGGACATCGAGTCCCTGCCGGTGGTCGCCGATTGGCAAACCTCCATGAAGAACGAAGTGCTGCTGTTCGAATCGCACGGCAGCAACGTGGTGGTTACCTACACCGGCCGGAAAGGCGACGCCCCGGGCGCGACGGGGCCTTACTCGCGCAAGGAGAAGTTCAGCGTGCAGCGGCACAGCGCGGTGATGCTGGAAACGCGCGGCCTGCTCGCCCACTGGCAGGAGGAGAGCGGCAGGCTGACTGTCTACGGCGCCGCCAAGGTGCCGTTCTCCACGCGCAAGGCGCTCGCCGCCCACCTCGACCTGGCGATCGAGAGCATCGACATGATCGAGGTGGACGTCGGCGGCGGCTTCGGCGTGCGCGGCGAGTTCTATTCCGAGGATTTCCTCGTGCCCTTCGCCTCGCGCAGGCTGAAGCGGCCGGTCAAGTGGATCGAGGACCGGCGCGAGAACCTGATGGCCTCCAACCACGCCCGCCAGATGGATTGCGAGCTCGAGGTGGTGTGCGAGCGCAACGGCAGGCTGATCGCGCTGCGCGGCAAGGGGTACGTCGACGCCGGCGCCTACATGCGCACCAGCGGCGCCATCTCGCCGCGCAACGTGGCGCAGTTCATCGCCGGCGGCTACAACATTCCCCACGTGCAGATGGAAGTGACCATCTGCACCACCAACAAGGGGCCCATCGGCACCTATCGCGGCCCCGGGCGCTTCGAGCCCGACTTCTTCCGCGAGCGCATGTTCGACATGGCCGCCCGCGACCTGGGCATCGATCCGGTGGAGTTCCGCCGCATGAACCTCGTGCGCCAGGAGCAGATGCCGTTCCCGGTGCCCAGCCTCGACAACCCCGCGAAGGTGGACGAGCTCGACAACGGCGACTACCAGTTCACCCTGGACACCTGCCTGCGGGAGTTCCGCTGGGAGGAGAAGCGCAAGCTGCAGGGCAAGCTCGTCGATGGCCGCTACCACGGCATTGCGCTGGGCTGCTTTATCCAGGGCGCGGCGGCCGGCCCGAAGGAAACCGCGCGCATCGACATCGAGGACGACGGCCGCCTCACGGTCTACGTCGGCTCGGCGTCGGTCGGGCAGGGACTGGCGACCGTGCTCACGCAGATCGCGGCGGACACGCTCGAGGTCCCCATGGACCGCATCCGCCTGCTGCACGGCTCGACCACGCACCTGAAGGAGGGCTTCGGCTCCTTCCACGACCGCGCGACGGTGATGGGCGGCTGCGCCGTGCTGAATACGGCGGCCGCGCTGAAAACGAAGATCCGGGAGGCAGTGGCCGCGAAATGGGGCTGCGAGGCGGACCAGGTCCGGCTCGGCCGCGACCTCGCGGTGAGCGGTCCGGGCGGCAGCCTGGGCGCGGCGGAGCTGGGAAAAATGAAGCTGCGCGCCGACGGCGAGTACGCGAACCACAAGCACACGTATTCGTACGGCACCGCGGCCGCGCACGTGACGGTGGACCCGGGAACGGGAAGGGTCGCGCTGCTCGATTACTTCACCGTGACCGACGCGGGCCGCATCATCAACCCGATGACGATCCACGGCCAGGCCGTCGGCTCGGTCGTGCAAGGGCTGGGCGGCGCGCTGCTGGAGAACCTGGCCTACGACGGAGACTGCCACTTCCTCGCCGGCACGTTCGCCGACTATCTGCTGCCGTCGGCGGCGGACTTTCCCGGCGTACGCGCCATGGTGCTCGAGCACATTCCCTCGCTCAGCAATCCGCTGGGTGCGAAAGGCGGCGGCGAAGGAGGAATCATCCCCACCGGCGGCGTCATCAGCAACGCGGTCGCGGCGGCGCTGTCGTCGCTGAAGATCGAGCCGAAGTCCCTGCCGCTGACTCCGCCCAAGGTCTGGGCGCTGATCCAGGCGGCGCGATCCGCCCGCCAGGACGCTCCACAAAAGGAAACCGCATGACCGTGAAAAGCAAAGCATTCTTCGCAGCGATGGCGGCCGTGGCCGCTTTCGCGACCCTGCCCGCGCACGGCCAGAGCGGCGCCTATCCCAGCAAGCCGATCCGCCTGATCGTTCCCGCCGCCACCGGCGGCTCGCTCGACCTGATCGCGCGCTCGGTGGGGCAGAAGGCCACCGAGGGGCTCGGCCAGCCGGTCATCGTCGAGAACAAGCCGGGCGCCGCGTTCGCCATCGGCACCGATTTCGTGGCGAAGTCCCCGGCCGACGGCTACACCATCCTCGTCACGTCGACGCCGCACGGCATGAACCCCGCGATCAAGTCGAACCTGCCCTACGACACGGTCAAGGACTTCACGGCGATCAGCCTGCTCGCGACCATTCCGCAGCTCCTGGTGGTCAACGCGGGCGTGCCGGTGAGCAACCTGCAGGAGTTCGTGCGTCTCGCCAAGTCGCGCCCGATGGCCTACGGCTCGGTCGGGGCGGGCTCGCCCAATCACCTGTCGGCCGAGCTGCTGAAAGACCTGGCGCAGATCGAGCTCACGCACGTGCCGTACAAGGGCACCGGGCCGGCGCTCACCGACCTCATCGGCGACCGCATCCAGTTCATGTCCGTCGACATGACCTCGGCGTCGCCGTTCCTGAAATCCGGCAAGATCAAGCCGCTCGCGGTTGCCACCGCGCAGCGCGTGCCGGGCCTGGATATTCCCACTACCGCCGAGGCCGGATATCCGGGCTATGAAGTCACGTCCTGGTACGCGGTTTTCGGCCCGGCCGGCATGCCCGCCGCGGTCACTTCCCGCCTGAACGAGGAGATCGTCAAGGGCCTGTCGGACCCCGTGCTGAGGGAGCGCTTCGCCGCCCTGGGCGCGACCGTGGTCGGCAGCTCGCCCGCCGAGCTCGACCGGCACGTGCGCGCGGAGATCGCGCGCTGGACCAAGACGGCCAAGGCCGCCAAGATCACCGTCGACTGAAGGCCGCGATGACAAGCAGGCAGGCGTCGATCGGCTTGCCGGTCGAGCGGATCGAAGATGCGCGGCTGCTCGCCGGCAAAGGGCACTACGTCGACGACATCCACCTCGAGGGAATGCTGCACGCGGTGATCGTGCGCAGCGCGGTCGCGCACGGCAAGCTGATAGCCGTCGACGTGAGCGAGGCGAAGGCCATGCCCGGCGTGCACGCGGTCTTTACCGCGCGCGACGTGAAGGAAAAGAACGGCCATCTCCCCAAGATTCCCGTGCGGCTGTCTCCGCTGCCGGAAATGCTTCCCTTCGGCCAGGGCGTGATCGCCGACGACAGGGTGCGCTACGTCGGCGAGCCGCTCGCCATCGTCGTCGCGGACAGCCAGGCCCAGGCCGAGGACGCCGCCGACCGCGTGCTGGCCGACATTGAGCCGCTGCCGGTCGTCGCCGACTGCCAGGCCTCGCTGCGCAACGAGCATCTGCTGTTCGAGGCCGCCGGCACCAACGTCGGCATGCAGTACACCGGAAAGAGGGGCGAAGCCGGGGTGAAGGGACCGTACGTGCGCCGCGAGAGGTTCAGCACCCAGCGCCACAGCGCCGTGACGCTCGAGGCCCGCGGCCTGGTCGCGCAATGGGACGGCCCGGGCCAGAGGATGACCGTGTTCGGCGCCGCCAAGGTGCCGTTCTTCACGCGCAAGACGCTGGCCGCCGCGATGGACCTGCCGCTGGAGAGCGTCGACATGATCGAAGTGGACGTCGGCGGCGGGTTCGGCGTGCGGGGCGAGGTCTATCCGGAGGATTTCCTGGTGCCGTTCGCCGCGCGCCGCCTGGAACGGCCGGTCAAGTGGATCGAGGACCGGCGCGAGAACCTGCTCGGCTCGAACCACTCGCGCCAGATGGAATGCGAGCTGGAGATCGTCTGCGAGCGCGACGGCCGCGTGCTCGCCATCCGCGGCGAGATCTTCGTCGACGCCGGCGCGTACATGCGCACCAGCGTCGCGATTCCGCCGCGCAACGTGCTGCTCTTCCTGGCCGGGCCGTACGACATCGCCAGTATCGACGTGCGCTCCAGCATCTGCCTTACCAACAAGGGGCCCATCGGCACTTACCGCGGGCCTGGGCGCTACGAGGCCGATTTCTTCCGCGAGCGCCTCTTCGACATGGCCGCGCGGGACCTGGGCATCGATCCGGTCGAGTTCCGCCGCAAGAACCTGGTGCGCAAAGAGCAGATGCCGTACCCGCTCGCCATCGTCGACAAGCCCGCGCGCGACGAGAAATTCGACAGCGGCGACTACCAGATCGCGCTCGAGCGCTGCCTGTCAGAGTTCGGCTGGAAGGAGAAGAGCGCGCTGCAGGGCAAGCTGGTGGACGGCAGGTACCACGGCATCGCCCTGGGGTGCTTCATCGAGGGCGGCGCGCCGGGGCCGAAGGAAACGGCGCGCATCGACATCGAGCCGGACGGCTCGCTCACCGTCTACGTCGGCTCGGCCGCCGTCGGTCAGGGGCTCGCTACCGTCCTGACGCAGATCGCCTCCGACGCCCTGGAGGTGCCCATGCAGCGCATCAAGCTGCTGCACGGCTCCACCACCTACCTGAAGGAGGGCTTCGGCTCGTTCGGCTCGCGCTCCACCGTTATGGGCGGCTGCGCCATCATGGCGACGGCGACGACTCTGAAGGATCACATCGCCCGTGCCGCCGCGGCGCGCTGGGGCTGCGAGCCCGCCGCGGTGCGCATCGGCCCCGACCTGACGGTGTCCTGCGGCGAGAGGGTGCTGACGCCGGCCGAGCTCGGCGCCATGAAGCTGCGCGCCGACGGGGAGTTCGCCAACAAGCTGCATACCTATTCCTACGGCACCGCGGCTGCGCACGTCGCGGTCGATCCGGGAACCGGGCGCGTCGACCTGCTCGACTACTGCAACGTGGAAGACATCGGCCGCATCATCAATCCGCTCACCGTCGAAGGCCAGGCGATCGGCGCGGTGGTGCAGGGGCTGGGGGGCGCGCTGCTCGAGAACCTCGCCTACGACGAGAACGGCCAGTTCCTCGCCGGCACCCTGGCCGACTACCTGCTGCCCACCGCGGCGGATTTTCCGCGCATCCACGACGTGACGCTGGAGAACTCGCCGTCGCCCAACAATCCGCTGGGCGCGAAGGGGGCGGGCGAGGGCGCGACCATTCCCGTCGGCGGCGTGATCGCGAATGCCGTCGCCGCGGCGCTTTCCTCGTTCCGCATCGAGCCGCGCTCGCTGCCGCTGACGCCGCCGAAGATCTGGGCGCTGCTGCAGGAGGCGCGCCGCTAGCGGACGGGACTCAGACGTCGAAGCGCATGCCCACGAACTTGAGCTGGGACATCTCTTCGATCGAGTACTTGATGCCCTCGCGGCCGGTGCCGGAGCGCTTGACGCCGCCGAAGGGGTACATGTCGAGGCGGAAGCGGCTCGCCTCGTTGATCCACAGGGCCCCGACGTCGAAGTCGCGCGCGAAGCGCATGGCCTCTGGCAGGCTGCGGGTGAACAGCGACCCTTGCAGGCCGAAGGGCGAGTCGTTCGCCAGCGCCAGCGCCTCCTCGGCATCCGCCGCGGGCACGACCACGGCGAGCGGGCCGAAGACCTCGTCGCACCAGATCGAAGTCTCGCGCGGGGCGCCCACCAGGATGCCGGGGCTCACCGTGCACTCGTCTGCGACCGGCTCCAGCGCGAAGCGTCCGCCCGCCGCGATAGTGTCGGACGCCATGCGCATCACGCGGCGCGCCGCCTCCCTGGACACCATCGGGCCGAGGTCGGTCGCCGCGTCGTAGGGGTCGCCCACCTTGAGGGCCCGCGCCGCCGCGACGAACTGCTCGAGGAAGCGGTCGAACACGCCTTTCTCCACGATCACGCGCTGCGCCGACACGCACTGCTGCCCGCTCGCCTCGAAGGCGGCGGCCGCGATGCGCTTGGCGGCGTCGGCCAGGTCGGCGTCGGCCAGCACCACGTTGGCGGAATTGGATCCCAGCTCGGAGACGAACTTCTTCGCCCCCGCGATCCTTACCAGCGCCTCGCCGCCGGCGGTGCTGCCGGTGAACGACACGGCGGCGACGTCCGCGTGGCCGGCCAGGCGCGTGGCGGCCTCGCGGTCGCCCGTCACGACGTTGAACAGGCCCGCCGGAGTCCCGGCGGCGGCGAAGAGCTGGGCCACCTTGAGCGCCACGCGGGTGCCGGCAGGATGCGGCTTGACCACGATGGCGTTGCCGGCGGCGAGGGCCGGCGCCACTTTCTGGCACAGCAGGTTGATCGGGGCGTTGAACGGCGTGATGCCGGCGACGACGCCGAACGGGATGCGCATGGTGAAGCCGAAACGGCCGGCGCCCGCCGGCGCCGCGTCCACCGGCACGGTCTCGCCCGCGAGGTTCAGCACGGTGCCGGCGCAGGCCTTGAGGTACTGGGCCGCGCGCTGCACCTCGAAGGTCGCGGCGCGCCGCGGCTTGCCGATGTCGTGGATGATGAGCTCGATCAGCTCGGCCTCCGCGCCGGCCACCGCGGCGGCGGCGGCCTCCAGCCATTGCGCGCGCTGCAGCACGGTCGAGCGCCGCTGGCGGCGCTGCGCCTCCTGCGCGTCGGCGATCGCCGCGGCGACGGCCTCGGCGCCCGAATCCACCAGGCGCGCGTAGCCCCGCAGCCTGGCCGGGCTGAACAGCTCGGCCGCGGCGCCCTCGTGCGCGGCCGAGCGGCCTGCGATGAAGTTGGTGAGAGCGGGCTGCGCCATGCGGGTCTCCTTTGCGGGTTCGCCGTATGTTGACCAACTGGTCAATAGAAAGCAATACTCACCGCATGCTAGAGCTCTATCACAACGACATGGCCGTCTGCGCCGCGAAGGTGCGCATGGTGCTGGCCGAGAAAGGCCTGCAGTGGACCGGGCACCACCTCGACCTCAGCGCGGGCGAGACGCGCGCCGCCGACTATCTCAGGCTCAACCCGAACGGCGTGGTGCCGACGCTGGTGGACGAGGGCAGGGTGATCATCGAGTCGACGGTGATCTGCGAGTACCTCGACGACAAGTGGCGCGCGCCTGCGCTGCGTCCGTCGGATCCGGCGGAGCGCGCCTCGATGCGCCTGTGGACCAAGCAGCTGGACGAAGGCGTCCACGCCGCCACCGGGGCGATCACCTACTGCATCTCGTTCAGGCAGGCGCACCTCGGCAAGTCGCCGCAGGAGCTCGAGGCCTTTCTCGCCAAGATGCCGACCCAGGAGCAGCGCGACCGCGTCGTCGCCGCGATCCGCCTCGGCATGGACGCGCCGCAGTTCGCCGCCGGCATCAGGCGGTTCCAGAAGCTCTTCAGGGAAATCGGGCAGGCCCTGGCAACCACCCGCTGGCTGGCGGGCGGCGAGTTCTCGCTCGCCGAGGTCGGCTACGCCCCGTACCTGACGCGCCTCGAGCACCTCGGGCTGGCGCAATTGATCACGCAGGATGCACGCGTGGCCGATTGGGCCGAGCGCATCAAGCAGCGGCCGAGCTACCAGGCCGGGCTCGCGCAGTGGTTTAATCCGTCCTCGCTCGCGAGCATGGCGGGGACCCGCGACGCGGCGGGGCGCAAGCTCGCCGGTATGCTGCAGGCAGCCTAGGGGCGCAATGAAAGCGAAGGCAAAGAGCCGCAGGGTCAGGGAAAGCTCCCTCGAGACGCAGCGCATCATCCTCGACGCGGCCCTGCAGGAGTTCTCCGCCAAGACCTACGACGCCGCCCGGGTCGACGAGATCGCCGAGCTCACCGGCCTCAACAAGAACGTTCTCTACCACCACTTCTCGAGCAAGGACAAGCTGTTCGCCGCCGTCCTGCAGCGCACCTACAACGAGATCCGCAAGAGCCACAACGAGATCAAGCTGCGCGGCATGGCGCCGGCCGCCGCGATGCGCAAGCTGGTCATCTCCACCGGGCGCATCTGGCTGCGCTATCCCCAGTTCCAGCAGATGATCCGCTGCGAGAACCTGCTCGAGGGCCGGCACGTCAAGAGCTCGGACGACATGTCGCACAAGTACGATCCGCTGCTCGACAGCCTGCGCGAGATCCTGCAGCGCGGCGTCGACGAGGGCGCGTTCAGGCAGGGCGTCGACCCGGTGGACCTCTACATCTCCATCTCGGGCCTGACCGCCCATTACATCAACCATCGCTATACCCTGGAAACGATCTTCCACGAGAACCTCATGTCGGCCAGGCGGCTGAAGCAGCGCCTGGAGCACGCCGCCGACATGGTGCTTCGCTACATCGAGAAATAGCCGGTAAAATTTCCGGCTTTTTCGGAGCGCAAAGCGGTTCATGGCGTTGATCGTGCAGAAATTCGGCGGCACCTCGGTCGGCTCGGTTGAGCGCATCCGCAACGTCGCGCGCCGCGTCGCCAAGTGGAAGGCCGCCGGGCACGACCTGGTGGTGGTGCCTTCGGCGATGTCGGGGGAGACCAACCGCCTGATTGCGCTGGCGAAGGAGCTGCAGCCGCAGCCCGACGCGCGCGAGCTCGACGTCGTCGCCTCGACCGGCGAGCAGGTGACGATCGGCCTGCTGTCGATGGCGCTGCTCGAGCTCGGCGTAAAGGCGCGCAGCTACACCGGCTGGCAGGTCAGGGTGCTGACCGACTCCGCGTTCACGAAGTCGCGCATCATCAGCATCGACGACGCTGCCATCAGGAAAGATCTGAAAAGCGGCCATGTGGTGGTTGTCGCCGGCTTCCAGGGGGTCGACGCGCAGGGCAACCTCACCACGCTCGGCCGCGGCGGCTCCGATACCTCGGCGGTGGCGCTCGCCGCCGCGCTGAAGGCCGACGAGTGCCACATCTACACCGACGTCGACGGCGTCTACACTACCGACCCGCGCCTGGTGCCCGAAGCGCGCAGGCTGCGCACCATCACCTTCGAGGAGATGCTCGAGATGGCGGGCGCCGGCTCCAAGGTGCTGCAGATCCGCTCGGTCGAGTTCGCCGGCAAGTACAAGGTGCCGACCCGCGTGCTGTCCAGCCTCACCGACCCGGCCCTGCCGGTGGCCGAGGAGGCGCAGTCCGGCACGCTGATCACTTTCGAGGAAGACCCGCACATGGCGATGGAGAAGGCAGTGATTTCAGGGGTCGCGTTCAACCGCGACGAGGCGAAGATCACCGTCAAGGACGTGCCCGACCGGCCGGGCATCGCGTACGCGATCCTCGGTCCGATCGCCGACGCGCACATCGACGTCGACGTCATCGTGCAGAACGTCGGCCACGACGGCATGACCGACATGACCTTCACCGTGCACCGCAACGACTACGCCAAGGCGGTGAAGATTCTCAACGACAAGGTGAAGCCGCACATCAAGTGCCGCGAAGTGAGCGGCGACGAGCGCATCGCCAAGGTGTCGGTGGTCGGCATGGGCATGCGCTCGCACGCCGGCATCGCGGCGCAGATGTTCCGCACGCTAGCCGAGGAGGGCATCAACATCCAGATGATCTCCACCTCGGAGATCAAGATCACCGTGGTGGTGGACGAAAAGTACATGGAGCTCGCCGTGCGCGTGCTGCACAAGGCGTTCGAGCTCGACCAGGCCTAGGCCGGCGCTAGCCGGCGAGCTTCAGGCGCTCGACGATGCGGCCGTGGCGCAGGTCCTCCTCGATGATCTCGTCGATGTCGGACTTGTCCACGTACGTGTACCAGGTGCCTTCCGGATACACCACGATGCAGGGACCCTCGTCGCAGCGGTCCAGGCAGCCCGCCTGGTTGATGCGCACCTTGCCTTCGCCCGACAGGCCGAGCTCCTTCACGCGCTTCTTCGCGTAGTCGCGAACCTCGGCGGCGCCGTGCGTGCTGCAGCAGGCGGCGCCTGCCTCGCGCTGGTTGCAGCAGAAGAAGACATGCTTCGAGTAGTAGGACATCGGCGGTCCGCCTACTGCGGCGGAAGGAAGGCGTTGGTGAAGTAGTCGGCGGCCTTCGCGTCCGCCGGCAGCGCGCCGTTCTCCTTCATCACCTTGAAGAACCTGTCCCAGGTCTCGGGCGATTGCCAGAGGACGGAGCGCCCCTTGGTCTGCTCCAGGCCCGCCAGGCGCTTGTAGAGCTCGATGCGCTTGAGCTCGATCTCGGGCGTGATCTTGGCCTGCGGCCGCTGCTTGATCATCGCGTCGATCATTTCGGCCCCGGTGCCGTCCCAGGCCTGCTTCCAGGCGCGCGAGGTGACCGCCAGGAACTTGCGGACGGCTTCCGGCTTCGTCTTCACCGCGTCCTCGCTCGCCACGATGCCGAACGCCGGCATCTCGACGCCGTAATCCGAGAACAGGAACACATCCGACGGCCGTTGTTTCTCGACCAGCGGCTCCACGTACGGCGCGGTGGTGAGCAGCGCGCCGCCCTGGCCGGCGAGGAGATGCCG
>Ga0193752_1000372_pt1 | contig 44731 bp, 34 predicted proteins | sample H1c1metaG_FD_144924 | JGI IMG/M metagenome (GOLD analysis project Ga0193752, IMG submission 144924) | Soil microbial communities from a riparian zone of the East river system, Colorado, United States - H1c1 | ecosystem: Environmental > Terrestrial > Soil > Riparian zone | place: USA: East River...
ATATAGTTGTACCGCTAAAATCTAAAGTTTTACTTTGTTTCATGGTTTCTGTTTTAATGTGTTTATGAAAGAAGCTTCAACTTAAATTTACACATTTGCAGAAACCATTCTCATACATGAGACCTGTTCGGAGTTACTGAAGTCCATCAGGGCCCATCAATCCCTAGCACAACATGAATACCTAAAAAAGCCGATCAGGGAACTAAAAGCCGATCAGGGAACAAAAGCCGATCGGAGACAACAGCAGAGACCCGGAATGAACAATGGTATTAACCAGGAATCACAGTGGCAAATCAAACCAACCTCAGGCCCATCCGGCGAAGGGAAGAACCGAGTGAACGCCATGAACGCGCAAAATGAACAATGTAAAATTCAGGCAACAGTCGACACGAGGATCATCTTTGCACAATATTAATTACTTCTACTTTTTCTTCCCCCGTACCTTCCCAGGCATTAGACCGGGATCCTGTTTTTTTGAGGGTCACCCTGACAGCCAGTTGTGATACCTTGTAATTATCAGGAAGATTTACAGGTTCGTAGCTCACAGAATTGTCAGTAATCAGAAGCCAGGCTTCTGCCGTACATGCAGGTCCGCAAGGGAACTTTGTTTTTGAAATAGTGGCAGTTTCAGAGATAAGATTAGATTCGTCCTTGCTTTTTGAGCAGGATATGAACAAAAGTTGGGCAAGTAGCAATGCCAGTAGGGAGTTTTTCATCAGTTTGGGATTTTGGCTGGGATTCAATTGGGGTCTTAAGACCTAAACGTAGTTTCGGGGCGATTAGTCTGTTTAAAACCAAATACCTGGCTTGAACTGTAAAAATGACACAGTGGAGAGAATATAGGTGGCGGGGCGGCCATATGTCTGACAATGCTTACACTGACCCTGCAAAATTGGCTTTTAAAAATGAATTGGTACAAAATTCGCCTACATTTGCCAGCCTTCAGCCTTACGCGCCTGAATGGTAAATTTCTTACAATTCACTAAATCAAAAATTGATAATTATGGCTAATTCTAAAATTGCCGCGCCAAAAGTTAATGTTACCCCTTTACACGACAGGGTAATAGTGAAACCAGCTAAAGCGGAAGAAAAGTCCGCCGGTGGTATCATCATCCCGGATACCGCAAAAGAAAAACCACAACGTGGTACAGTAGTAGCAGCAGGACCTGGTAAAAAAGACGAACCTGTAACAGTTAAGGTCGGCGATACAGTTTTGTATGGCAAATACTCCGGAACTGAAATTCAGATTGAAGGTGATGATCTCCTCATCATGAGAGAAAGTGACATTCTTGCAATAGTTTAATTATCGTCAGTTCAGTACTGATGTCTTCAACTTGTCACAATAAAAATCAAATAAACAAATAACAATATAATCATGGCAAAACAATTGTTCTTCGATATCGAAGCCCGTAATAAGATGAAAAGGGGCGTTGACGTCCTTGCAAATGCCGTTAAGGTTACTCTAGGTCCAAAGGGACGCAATGTGGTATTAGAGAAAAAATTTGGTGCTCCAATTGTAACTAAAGATGGTGTTACTGTTGCAAAAGAAATTGAACTGGAAGATCCTATCGAAAATATGGGTGCTCAAATGGTTAAAGAAGTAGCTTCCAAAACTGCCGATATTGCAGGTGATGGTACTACAACTGCTACTGTTCTTGCACAAGCTATCATCAGCGAAGGTTTGAAAAACGTTGCTGCCGGTGCAAATCCTATGGATCTGAAACGTGGTATTGATAAAGCCGTAATTAAAGTGGTTGAAAACCTGAAAGCACAATCAAAAGCAGTTGGTTCCGACAGCAAAATGATTGAACAGGTTGCTACCATTTCAGCTAATAACGATAACAATATCGGCAAACTGATCGCCCAGGCTTTCACCAAAGTTGGTAAAGAAGGCGTTATCACTGTTGAAGAAGCAAAAGGTACTGATACAACAGTTGATGTTGTAGAAGGTATGCAATTCGATCGTGGATATGTATCTGCTTACTTCGTTACAAACAGCGAAAAAATGGAAGTTGAATTGCAGAACCCATACATTCTTATTTATGATAAGAAAGTATCTGCAATGAAAGACATTCTTTCTGTACTTGAAAAAGTTGCTCAAAGTGGTCGTCCATTGCTGATCATCTCTGAAGATCTGGAAGGTGAAGCACTTGCAACACTTGTTGTAAATAAATTACGCGGTACTTTGAAAGTGGCTGCTGTTAAGGCTCCTGGTTTTGGCGATCGTAGAAAAGAAATGTTACAGGATATCGCAATCCTTACCGGTGGTACTTTGATCAGCGAAGACATGGGTCACAAACTGGAAGCTGTTGAACTGGTTTCTTTGGGTCAGGCTTCTTCAATTACCATTGATAAAGACAATACTATTATTGTTGGTGGCAAGGGTAAGAAAGATCAGATCCAGGCTCGTGTTAATCAGATCAAAACACAAATCGGAACTACAACTTCTGATTACGATAAAGAAAAATTACAAGAGCGTCTTGCTAAATTAAGCGGCGGTGTTGCAGTTCTTTATGTTGGTGCAGCTACTGAAGTTGAAATGAAAGAAAAGAAAGACCGTGTTGACGATGCTTTGCATGCAACAAGAGCAGCTGTTGAAGAAGGTATCGTTCCAGGTGGCGGTATTTCCTTTATCCGTGCTATCGAGTCTCTCGAAAAACTGAAAGGTTTGAACGAAGATGAAAATACCGGTATAGCTATTGTTAAACGCGCTATCGAAGAACCACTTCGCCAGATCGTTGTAAACAGTGGTATCGAAGGTAGCATCGTTGTTCAAAAAGTAAAAGAAGGTAAACTTGATTACGGTTTCAATGCCCGTACTGAAGTTTATGAAAATCTTTACAAAGCTGGTGTTATCGATCCAACTAAGGTTTCACGTATCGCGCTTGAGAATGCAGCCTCTATTGCAGGTATGCTTCTTACAACCGAATGTGTAATCGCAGACAAACCTAAGAAAGAAGAAGCTCACAACCATGGTGGTGGTGCTCCTGATATGGGTGGAATGGGTTATTAACTCCCGGCGTCGATGCAAGTTTAATTGTCATTGGCTCAATATAGAAAAGGTCCTGACTGGTTTTTCCCGCAGGGCCTTTTCGCATTTTAAAAACATCGGGATTTTGGCACCTTAAGCATTTCATCTTCTACCTCAAATATTTTACCCGGTTTCCATTATTGTTTCTGATTGAGTTGTTTCTGGTATTTATTGTTTCTGATTGAGTTGTTTCTGGAATTATTGAACTGGATGGATGCGTTGTTTATCCCAGGAATTGGATTTGAGATGACGGCAGTAAAAAAGGTATTAACGCAATTGGTGTTTGAAAGGCAGCTGGTTTTTTAAACTCCATTTGTAGTGTCGAACTTCTGTGCGAGAAAATGCGTATATAGATGTATGACAGGAATTGAATCTTTTTCAATGCTGATAAAAGTGGCTGTTCTAGGAATTATCCTGGCGTGCAACAAACAATCACCCGCGAAAGCGGGCAACATCAATATAACAATAGCACCTGCATCTGGAGTTATAGATACCGGCTTAAAACATTACCTCGCCCTGGGAGACTCTTATACTATCGGTGAGTCAGTACCGCTTTCAGACCGATATCCTGTGATTGTCACGGAAATGCTGAGGGCCATGGGGTTGAGTTTAGCTGATCCCGAGATAATCGCCCGGACGGGCTGGACAGCCGGCGAACTTCAATCGGCTATTACAGCTACGAAATTTGCATATACCTATGATGTGGTAACCCTGCTGATTGGCGTGAACAACCAGTACCGTGGTGGCTCACTCAACTTGTACAGGCAGGAGTTTGAGCAAAACCTGAAAAATGCTATTGTCCTGGCCGGTGGTAAAACCAATCATGTTGTTGTGTTGTCTATACCCGACTATGGTACCACACCCTTTGGACAGCGCGGTGATCCGGAAAGGATAGCAAAAGAAATCGATCAGTACAACACAGTTAACAAAGAAGTATCCGAAGCTTTAAAAGTGAATTATCTTGATATCACAGCAGATTCGAAAAAAGCACTAACCGATGCTTCGCTTGTGGCGGCAGACAGTTTGCATTTCTCCGGCAGAATGTACAGGCTATGGGCAGAACAACTTGCACCCATGATAAAGAGTAACCTCGATTAACATCAAAATCCTTAGCCACATCAAAATCCTGCCCCACATGTAGTTTCATAAACGAATGAGTAAGTTGTTTCATTAATGAATGAGTATGTTGTTTCATTAATGAATGAGTATGTTCAAAAAAAAATCCGGCTACTTCACTAGCCGGACCTTATTAAACAATTATCAACTTATAGCTCTTTTATTTTCATGTTTTTCCAACGAACCTTGATACCACCACCATCGTGGATCTGCAAAGCGATAAAACCTTTGCCCTGGCCAATCTTTTCGTCTTTTAGGTTCACCATTTGATGACCATTCAGCCAGGTAGTCACCTCATCGCCCTTTGCTCTTATTTTCATCTGGTTCCACTCGCCGGTTTTAAGCCATTTTTCGTCTTCTGGTTTTGGTTTGATCAACCAGTTACGGCCATAAGATTCATATATACCACCACTGTTATGATTAAGAGGTGCCACTTCAACTTGCCAGCCGGAAATTTTTACACCTTCTATACCTGAACGAATAAAAATTCCACTGTTACCATTTGCTTCCTGTTTAAATTCAACATCAAGTTCGAAGTCCTGGTAGTTTTTGTCAGTTGACAAATAACCATATTTTTTGTCGGGTCCGCTTTCACAAATAAGTTCGCCATTTTCAACATACCATTTTTCGGTTCCGTGAACAGTCCAGCCTGAAAGGTCTTTACCGTTAAATATCGAAACGGCTTTCTTTTGAGAGTAAATCGTAACAGATAAGATAACAGAAAGGGAAAGCAGCAAAAGATGTTTCATATGTTCAATTTAATTTTTTGTTGTTGGTCATACGGAACGCCCTGTAAACATCACTATATGTGTAAATATCATCAGCCGGGCGTTTCATATGTTCTTTTTATATTAGGCTTTAAATGTAAGCAATTTATCGAGGTTATATAAAGTGTTGAAGGATCATATTAACTCAGATTTCACTTATAAGTCATTTCTGCAATGAGAGTTTTATGTTCAGGATATAATGCTGAAAGTTCAGCACGAACAGCAAGTTGGAAATCAGCGAAATCAAAACCCGGAGCCACCGTGCATCCTACGAGTGAATAGATGCCATTACCGGCAATCCTTGAGCCAAACCACCTGCCCGCTGTTACCAGCACCTGGAATGATTCGCCTTTCTGGGTATCACGGCCTAGCTTATGCGTAATTAGCTGGCCGTTGTCATCAAATTCGAAAATGTCCAATGGATCTCCCTCGTAAAAATGCCAGGTTTCGTCACTGGAAATTTTATGGAAAGCTGAAAACTGCCCTTGTTCCAATAGAAAATAGATACTGGTTGAAACAGGCCGGGGCCCTTCAAAATTATTTCCAAGGCATTCTCTTTCGAGGATGAGCGGCGAGCGGTATGTTTGACGGAATGAACCGCCTTCTATGTGTTTTGAAAGGTTGAGATGTTGAATCCAATAAGCAGCATCGGGACGCATAGAGCTTTATTGTTGTATTGAGACCTTCATTTCTTTCCTGCCCCAATACCAGGTATTGAGCGAATCTTTGATCCTTGCAGTATCTGCCGGGGTGCCTGGCAGATCTACATATATCTTAAACGTGCTTGAGTCTGCGGTTTCCATTTTCATTTTCGGGTTTACCAGGGCAAGTTGACCGATTCGTTTCAAAGCCCTTGTTTTAGTCGCCGGCGTTTCCAAAATATAACGGAATGTACCCGGCGTTACCGATGCCTGGGCAACCGGAGCAGATGATACAGGAAGAGAATCTGTTAAGGTTAACCTGGCTGTTGTATCAACGGTATGTACAGTAGCCGAATCAAGAGCGGGGGTAGAAGCCGCTTCGGGAGGTTGATTGTCTTCGATTGCTGCCGGGGTGAGTGGTTCTGTATTACGATTATATAAGTAATACCCACCCCAGATCACGGCTCCAAGCCCGAGCGCAAGCCCGATGCCAAGTAATGCTTTGCGATTGCTGTTGTTATCTGGTTCAATTTGCGAATATCCACTATCAAATGCCGGACGCTTTTTGATAATCTTTTCACCAGCTTTATCCCCTTCCAGTCTTTCCAGCACAGGTGCCCCGGCTGCAAACTCATAATCGCCTTCACCCACTTTATGCAATGTTCCAATCCCTTCCAGGAAAAACGGTTTTCCAATATTCAGCAGGAGTTTTCCATCAGACAAATAGGATTCAAGATCAGATTCAGCCAGGGGGCGGATTTTACCTGTCTGTATGCGGATAAAATCTATAAAATCGTCATCCGGTTTTTGGATGGTCTTTTTTGTAAAGCGAATATGTTGTTTAAAGTCCGGAGAATTTTTATCTGAAGAATCCGTGATGGGGATGGATGGATCAATCTCGAAACTGCCTATCCCCGGGAGGTTCAGTTTTTTGTTTTGGTAGAAGTATTGTGCAAATACAGAGGATAATTTCAAATTATGGATTTTGGTCCTAAGGTAAATTAAAAATGCTGATTTCAGTATAAATCCATGATAGTTAATTAGTATTCTTAATTTTGCGGCCGTTATGAATAGTGAACAGGAACGACTTTATATTGAATACTGGGAGGCTAACCGCGAACGGGAAGGCAAGCTGATTACTCAGTTATTATTCGGTATCCCGGTTGGTATTCTTTTTTCGGTGCCGGTTTTGGTGATCCTGATAAGTGCAAGACTTTGGTATAAGCGTGCAGATATGGCAGCGAACAGTACACTTAGTCCAGCGCTGCTGATAACCGCGGTTGGTTTAATTGCCGGTTTCGTGGCTGTAATCTACAAAAGGCACCAATGGGATATGAAGGAACAGCAGTATCTTGAGTTTAAGGCAAGGGCTGAAAACCGGGTAAAAAACGAAGCAGGAAATTCTGTCAAAACCGAAGGCCTGAGTTCCGCCAAAACTGAAGGTGGAATTTCTGACAAAACTGAAGGTCGGATTTCTGACAGATTGAGTACCAGGCGTTCCGGCTTAACTGAAGGAAGCAGTGCTGATAGCAAGGGAGATTTAGAATGAATGTTGTGTCAGTGCAGCGCTAAGGTTGGTGAATGAGTCTTATCAAGTTAAAAAACCAAAACAATAAAATAAAATCAAAACAAAATAATCAAATCAAAAAAAGAAAATGAGAAAATTAGTGGCAGGACTTGCATTGATCCTATTAATGTCAACGGGATGTAATAAAAAAAGTGAGTGTCCGGAAAATAATGATGTAGCTCCGGCCGTCGAAGAGCAAATGGTTAAGGACTATCTTACAGCAAATGGAATTACAGCCACAAAATATAAAAGCAACATGTACTACCAAATATTGACACCCGGAACTGGTGCTTTCCCAAATCAATGCTCAACTGTCGAAGTTGGCTATAATCTTAAACTAACTAACGGCAATACAATCCCGCAGTCTCCTGGCAACCAGGTTTTCAACTTGCAGGGCCTTATCCCTGCCTGGATTCAGGGTATTCCGCTCGTTCAGGAAGGCGGAAGTATACGTTTGTTCGCACCCCCGTCTTTAGCCTATGGTAGCCAGCCCCAGAGAGATGCTAACGGTAATATTACGATACCAGGTAACTCGGTTTTAATTTTCGATATTAACGTCGTCGATATTAAGTAAGATCTGAAAGTTGTTCAATTCCTTAAATCTTTTCTTTGCCACACGAAGCCATCTCTGTATTCGATATTTTCAAAATTGGCGTTGGTCCCTCAAGCTCACATACACTGGGTCCATGGAGAGCGGCACAACGTTTCATAATAAATATTGAAGCAGCCGGCGACTTGTTTAATATCAAATCTGTTCGTGTATTGCTTTATGGATCTCTTGCCAAAACAGGCATTGGACATGGCACTGACATAGCAGTTCAACTGGGACTTTGTAACGATGACCCGGTAACCTTTGATGTTAACGCCATTGCACCAAAGATCACTGATATTTCTTCGATGAAAATTCTAGTGTTGGCGGGCAAACATGAGATTGATTTTGATCCCAGAGAAGACATAGAGTTTCTGAAGACCGAAGCCTTACCTTATCATCCGAACGCTCTTACATTTCTTGCTTCGTTTATTGATGGCCGTGAGATTGCGGAAACTTTCTATTCTATCGGTGGTGGGTTTATTAAAAAAGAAGATGAACCTGCGCTGGTCAGAAAAGGGATCGAGTTGCCTTTTCCCATCGACAGTGCTGATGATTTGTTACACTGGTGCCGGCGCACGGGTCTCGCTGTAAGTGACGTGGTGCTTGAAAACGAAAATACCTGGAGACCGGACTACGAAACGAAGCAAGGATTGTTGGCGATCTGGGAAGTTATGAAACAATGTACTTTTCGTGGTTGTCATACTTCGGGGACTTTACCCGGTGGGCTGAATGTAAAACGGCGTGCGGCCGAATTAAATGCAAAACTACTTGGTGGCAGGACTTACGAAGATTACGATTCATGGCTCATGAAAATCAGGGCAGGCGGCAATGATTTTAAATACACGCTTGACTGGGTTAGCTGTTTTGCGCTGGCCGTAAATGAAGAAAATGCATCTTTCGGAAGGGTAGTAACAGCTCCAACCAATGGTGCCGCAGGAGTAATACCGGCAGTACTTCAATACTATACAATTTTTTGCGATGGTTATAACGAGGATAAGATTGTTCAGTTCATGCTGACCGCGGCTGAAATGGGCAGCATATTCAAAAAAGGAGCAACTATTTCTGCGGCCATGGGTGGTTGCCAGGCAGAAGTGGGGGTCTCCTCTGCTATGGCTGCGGCAGCTCTCACGGAAGTACTGGGCGGAACACAGCGACAGGTTTTGATGGCGGCCGAGATTGCTATGGAGCATCACCTTGGTCTTACCTGTGATCCGATTGCCGGCCTGGTCCAGGTTCCTTGTATTGAGCGTAATACCATGGGAGCCATCAAGGCAATAACGGCATCACAACTCGCACTGCAGAGCTCACCAGATTTTGCAAAGGTTTCCCTGGACGGAGTTATCAAAACAATGTGGGATACTGCAAAAGACATGAATAATAAATACAAAGAAACTTCTGAGGGAGGACTCGCTGTTCATATTCCAATCAGTCTCAGCGAATGTTGAACGGTTCATTGGCCTCTTGCTCATAGTCTTACAGCAGATGTATCAAAGAAGTTGGATCAGCTGGATATTATTACCGCAGGTATCATCTAAAACGGTGATTTTTACAGGGCCCATTGCTATTGGTTTTACACTGAAGTTTACTCCCAGCCCCGACAATCTCTCGAACTCCTTGTCAACATCTTCTACATTGAATACGGTCCACGGTATACCTGCTTCAAACAATGCTTTCTGGTAAACACGGGCCGGTTCAAATCCCATTGGTTCAAGAAGTAGTTCCGCACCATCCTGTTCTTCATTGGAAACAACCGTGAGCCATTTGTGCTCACCGAGGGGTAAATCTGTTTTCTTCACAAATCCGAGTATTTCAGTATAAAACTTTAGTGCCTCGTCCTGGTTTTTAACGGGCAGGCTGGTAATCTTGATTTTCATGCGACAAATATCCGGGTTCAGATTTGGAAATTATTATCCGGAATTGCTTTTTTGATTGACGACAATCTTCTAAAATAGGCGGGTGTATGACCAGTGATTTTTTTATATAGGGAGGTAAAAGATGTTATGCTGCAAAACCCGACCGCGACACAAACATCCGAGACCGCGTAGCCTTGTTTCAACATAAGTTTTGCTTTTGTTATCCGGATTTCTACCAGGTATTGATTGGGCGTTCTGCCATAAGTTTTCCTGAACAACCTGATAAAATGAAATTTTGAGATAAGTGAGGCCCTGGAAATTTCGTTGAGCGAAATGTCGCCCTGGTAATTATTATCTATAAAATGTTTTGCAACTATGATCTTTTGAATAACATAGTCCGGCGCCAGCATGGACCTTTTGTATATCTCTAAATGATCTGTATAGAGGCTCATAGAAAAAGTTAATAGTTGTCGATATGCAATCTACTCAAATGCCATCTACTCAATGCAATTTGTTCAAATGGCATCTACTCAAAATACTACCTTCTCAAATCCCATCTATTCCAGTGCTATTTACTCCAGTGCCATCTACTCAAAGAAATCTTCCAACCACTGAATGTCTATAAGTATCCTTTACAAATCCCTATAACTTCGGATAAGTTAAGAACACAATTCAGAAAACATCAAAAATAAATCATCAAAAATAAAACATCAACATGAGCAATCCCCTAAACCTGAACCCAGGTCAGAAATATGTAGTCGTAAAACCTTTCACAGACTATGACAAAAACGTTCACCCGGTTGGCGAGACCTTCACCTTCAGTCGCACGAATTTTCTGCCCTATGAAGACGGTCTTACCCTCCACGTCTTCCTCGACAACAATCCAAAAGAATTAATATGCCGGTTCCAATGGCGACAGGAGCAACAAGCTGACCTCATCGAAAACTTCACGCAATACGTAGAACCAGTAAACATTTCATAATTGACTTATCTCATAACTACTTTCATAACTCATAACTCATAATTCATATCTCTCTTGAAGTGATTCATATCTCTCTTGAAGTGATTCATATCTCTCTTTGCGTTCATTTTCGGACAGTCAGCCTTCAGAATCGGACAGGCGCAGAAACTAATTAATAAGTAAACATTTGAATGTCAGCTAATTAATTAGTTGGCATTTTTTTGTCTGTACACTATGCAGATCCTAAAAACCATTTCATAATTCACAACTACCTTTCATAATTCATAACTCATAATTCATAACTCTCTTGATAAGGCACCAGTTACTTATTGCGTTCAGGAATATGAAGAAGTTTAAAACTTCATTCCTGATAAACTTCCTCGGGTTGACAACTGGGCTTGTTTGCGCGTTTTTTATTTACCTGTGGATCAATGAAGAACTGCATTTTGATAAGTTCCATAAAAACGACAAGCAATTGTTCCAGGTAATGGAGCTAAGCAAGGAAAACGGTGAGATGATTGTTCACGATGGCACGCAGGGAATGCTCGCTGAGACAATGGCAAAAGATCTGCCGGAAGTTGAACTTGCAACTCCTATCATGTCATTATATGAAGAGGGAATGAGGATGGATGTGGGGCTTGAAAATAAAAGTTTAAAAGCATATGGTTCATTTGTCAGCAAAGACTTTTTTGAAATGTTTACATTCCCGATTTTACAGGGAAATAAAAGCCAGGTATTTAAAGATCGGAACAACGTTGTTGTTTCAAAGGAACTGGCTATAAGTTTATATGGCTCACCTGAAAATGCTATAGGCAAAAGACTGGGCTATGAAATGTTCGGAAACAAAAAGCAGGCATCTGTCTCCGGCGTATTTGCGACTTTGCCGTCCAATACTTCGATGAAATTTGACATCCTTCTTACTCATGAAATATTAATCAACGAAATCTGGACCAATGGCCAGAAGTGGTGGAATACCGGCCCATCCACATATCTGCAGTTAAAGAAAGGAACCGATGTTGCTAAGTTTAATAAAAAGATTCAGCACTTCCTCCAGAAATACAACGAGGGCAATATTTACTCCTTGTTCGTAAGACCTTATTCGGGTGCATACCTGCACGGGAACTATGAAAACGGGAAGCAGGTTGGCGGAAGAATTGAGTACGTTAAATTATTTTCAGTTATAGCCATTATCATCCTCGTAGTGGCTTGTATCAACTTTATGAATCTTTCCACCGCAAGAGCATCCAGGCGTCTCAAAGAAGTTGGTATCAAAAAAGCTGTTGGCTCATCCCGTCGTGCATTGGTGTTTCAGTTTCTTTGTGAAGCGATGTTTATGGTCCTGTTTTCAGTGTTGGCCGCATGCCTGATAGTCGCGATACTATTACCTTACTTTAATAATCTTACTGGAAAACAGATAGAGCTTAATATTAATGCTGAGTTGATACTGATGTTACTCACAGCTACCCTTGTTACCGGATTTGTTTCCGGAAGTTATCCTGCTTTTTATTTGTCTGGCTTTAACCCAGTGGTAGTTCTTAAGGGAAGACCTAAAAATTCAATCTCTGAACTATTGGCCAGGAAAGGCCTGGTGGTATTTCAGTTTACCGTTTCGTTATTGCTGATTGTTTCCGTGATTGTTGTTTATCAGCAGATGAAATTTATCCAGTCTAAAAACCTGGGTTATGACCGCATTTCGATGATTTCTTTTGAAAGATCGGGTGGCATTAATAAGAACACCGACGTTTTCTTAAATGAATTGAAACAAACTCCGGGTGTGTTAAGGGCTTCTACCCTCGAATCACGATTGGCACAAGCTGGCAACGGGTCATCCACATACGGAATCAGCTGGCCTGGTAAAGATGAAAAGCAAAAAATAGACTTTGCAGTGCGGTCCGTGGATTATGGTCTTATAGAGACCTTAGGTATAAAAATGAAAGACGGAAGAAGTTTTTCCAGTGAGTTTGGTTCTGATAGCAGCAGCCTTATTTTTAATGAAGCTGCCATTCGCGTGATGGGATTAAAAAATCCGATCGGCACACCTATCAGGATGTGGGATAATGATATGACCATTGTTGGTGTTGTAAAGGACTTTCATATCTCTTCGCTTCATGAAGCTATTGTACCCCTGGTATTCAGATACAATCCTTCCCATACATCGCTGGTGATTGCGAAAATAAAACCTGGAAAAGAAAAAGAAACTCTAAGCAGTATTGAAACATTATATAAAAAATATAATCCCGGGATCCCATTTGAATACTCTTTCCTGGACGATGAATACAAGGCACAATATGTTTCTGAAGAAAGGATTTCTGTTCTTGCGCAGTATTTCGCGGGGCTCGCAGTGCTGATCATGTGCCTGGGTTTATTTGGTCTTGCCGCCTTTAACGCGGAGGTGCGTACCAAAGAGATTGGAATACGAAAAGTGCTTGGTGCTACAACCGGGGCCGTCGTGCTGCTTCTCTCAAAAGATTTCTTTAAACTCGTTGCGCTTTCGATGTTGATTGCTTTCCCGGTTGGATGGTGGGTCATGAGCAAATGGCTAAGTGGCTTTGTTTACAAAGTTAACCTCGGGCCTGGTATATTCGTCGTAGCTCTGGTAGCAATCCTGTTGATTACAGTATTCACTATAAGTTTTCAGTCAATCAAGGCTGCTGTAGCAAATCCGGCCCGCAGTCTGAAAGCGGAGTAGTTCCGGTATTCTGTTTATGCGTTTTTTTAATCTCTTCACCAGCGTCTGTGGTAAGAAAATTTACCTATATTCAACCCCGGTATCGCCAATTCTTGTCATATAAATACAGCTTGTTTTATGGACCGCAGAACTGCAGTTAAAAATTTTGCGTTAGCATCCGGCGCATTGATTACACTTCCATCCTGGATGGTAAAATTAGGGTTGAGCGAACATCCAACTTTCCAATCAAGTTTTACATCCGAAGAACATGAAATTCTTGCAAAAATCTGTGATACCATCATTCCTGCCGGGAATTCGGTCGGTGCAATTTCAGTTGGCGTAGACAAATACCTGATAAAGCTAATTGATGATTGTTATGAGCCGGATATGCAGTCGAATGTGAAAAAACAATTGCATGCCTTGCAATCATCGGGCGCGGCTAATGATGGCAAAACATTTACAGACCTGTCACCCGAACTCAGACTTCAGTCATTGAAGAAACTATCCGCTTCCACAAACAAAGATGAACTGGAGTTTTTCAAGCTGATAAAATCGGAAACGATTCGTGGTTTTACTACTTCTCAGAAAGTGATGGTGAACTACCTTGGCTATAAAACAGCTCCTGGTCACTATTATGGTTCTGTTAATGTAAAAGCCTGAATTGAATTCAAGACCATTCAAGTTTATCAAAAGTAAATGCTGAATATATGCCTGGTATTTTAATTAATCCTGAAGAAAGGAATTTCGAAGCAATTGTTATTGGCTCCGGGGCAAGCGGTGGATGGGCTGCGAAAGAATTTTGTGATAAAGGACTTAAAACGCTTGTACTTGAACGTGGAAGGGAAGTGAAACACGGCAAAGATTATCCTACTGCATCAAAAGCCCCATGGCAACTTGACTACAGGGGTAATGTTCCTCTTTCAGGAAGAAAAGACTACCAGGGCGCACGTATGTTAAGAGCTGAAACATTGCCCTTTGCGCTGAAAGACGATGAACAACCTTATATACAGGAAAAACCTTTTCGATGGGTGAGGGGATATCATATGGGTGGGAAATCGCTTATGTGGGCAAGACAAACTCAACGCTGGAGTGATTATGATTTTGAAGGACCAGCCAGGGATGGTTTTGCTGTTGACTGGCCAATACGTTATAAAGATCTTGAACCATGGTACAGCTATGTTGAAAAGTTTGCAGGTATAGCTGGTAATAAAGATGGTCTGCCTGAACTGCCGGATAGTGAAGTGATGCCGGGTTTTGAAATGAGCCATATTGAAGGTTATTTCAAAGAAAGTCTTGCAAAGAATTTCCAGAACAGGCACCTGATCCAGGCCCGATGTGCACATATAACAGATCCGCAACCAATACATACACAGCAGGGAAGAACTAAATGTCAGAACCAGGCCATGTGTAATCGCGGTTGTGTATATGGCGGTTACTTCAGCTCTAACGCATCTACATTGCCCTGGGCACTGAAAACGGGAAATCTCACCATAAGACCGCATTCTGTAGTACATTCCATCATCTACGATGAAAAAAAGGGAAAGGCTACCGGCGTCCGGATAATTGATGCGAATACCAAAGAGATGGTTGAATATTACAGCAACGTAATTTTTGTAAATGCATCCACTTTAAACAGCAACGCTATTTTATTAAATTCGGTTTCATCCCGCTTTCCCAATGGTCTTGGCAATGATAATGGCATCCTCGGAAAATATATATCCTGGCACAATTACCGTGGCAAAGGCGGAGCAGAATTTGAAGGGTTTCGCGATAAAAAAACAGATGGACGCAATCCAAGTAATAGTTATATCCCCAGGTTCAGAAATCTGAAAAAACAGGAAATGGATTTTCTTCGTGGCTATGCTATTGGCATCGGCGGCGGCCGGGGAACTGAAACGGATACAAGTATGATTGGTGATCAGCTTCGTGAAAACCTTTTAAATCCTAAGCTGGGTAACTGGCGGATAAGCAGCTGGATGATGGGGGAATGTGTACCTCTTGAAAAAAATCATGTGCGGCTTCACAAAGAACTGAAAGACAAATATGGCATACCACAATTAATCGTATCCTGTGAATGGGATGAAAACGATGATAAGATGGTGGCTGACTATGTTAGCCAGATGACAGAAATGTTCCAGAAAGCTGGATTTATCAATATAAAAATTGAGGATACAAAATCACCTCCCGGATCTGATATACACGAGATGGGTGGAGTAAGAATGGGTTTGGATCCGGCAACTTCATTACTGAATAGCTACAACCAGCTGCATCATTGTAAAAATGTATTTGTAACCGATGGAGCATGCATGACTTCAACAGGCACGCAGAATCCAACGCTCACTTATATGGCTTTAACCGCAAGAGCGGCGAACCACGCTGTTGAAGAATTAAAGAGAGGCACGACTTGAAGAGAGATATGAATTATGAGTTATGAGTTATGAGTTAGTTGAGAGTGATTGAATGGTAAATTATGGGTATTATTGGTAAGAGGATGTTGGAATTGTTCACCATGGTTACGTAATAGTTTGTTTAATATTTGTTCATTAATTATAAAGCTGAATTATGAAGAAATTTTTTTGTCTGGGACTGGTAATGGCATTTTTAGTATGTGCAACTGATTTTGCACTGGCACAAAATAGTAAGCCGCTATTTACTGCGCCGCTGGGAGTGCAGGCTTATACATTCCGAAAAAGTTTCCCTAACAGTATACCAAAAACGCTGGATACAATAAAGATGATGGGATTCACAGAAATAGAAGGTGGGGGTGGACGTATATCGCCACAAGAATTCAGAAAGCTATGTGAAGAGCGTGGAATAAAAATCCCGTCTACTGGTGCCAGTTATGAGCAGCTGGCAAAATCTCCCGATTCGGTTGCAATCACTGCAAAACTTTTGGGGGCAAGTTATGTGATGTGTTCCTGGATACCTCATAAAAATAACACATTCACTCTTGAAGATGCAAAAAAAGCCGTTGAAGATTTTAACCGCGCAGGCAAAGTGCTGAAGGAACAAGGCATCACTTTTTGTTATCATACACATGGGTACGAGTTTCAACCTTACGAAGATGGAACGTTGATGGATTATCTGATAAAAAATACAAATCCGGAGTATGTTTCATTTGAAATGGATATTCTCTGGGTACAATTTGGCGGCGGCGATCCTGCGGCCTTGTTAAAGAAATACGGTAATCGCTGGAAGCTGATGCATCTCAAAGATCTCAGAAAAGGAACAAAAAAAGATCTTACCGGTGGAACTTCACAGGAAAATGATGTGGCACTGGGGACCGGCGAACTTGACTTACCGGCAATTCTGAAAGAAGCAAAAAAGGTCGGAATAAAACACTATTTCATTGAAGACGAAAGTAGTAATGTGATCGGACAGGTACCACAAAGTATAAAATATCTTAAGAGCCTGAAAGAGTAAATAGAACCAACTCAAATGACCAACACCATGATAACTTTGCGAGAAGTACTCATGGTTTTTTTTTAAGTCGATTTCTTCAGGCGTTTAATCTATTTCAGGGATATTGATTGCGCACTCCGAACCGTACATCAGCTTGTCCGTTTTCGGACAGTATCTCAAAACAGTGATGCCGAAATTGCTATTTAGTAACGGTTTCGTAGTTGGCATAGGGCTTGAGGAAAGTATAGATCTTACACTACGCTCCAAACTTAAACCAGTTACAATGCTTAAAAGTTATTTAAAAACAGCACTAAGAAATCTTAGCCGTAACAAAGCTTATTCTTTTATAAATATCTCCGGATTAAGTATTGGCCTTGCCTGCGCTATGCTAATCATGCTTTATATAAAAGATGAAGTAAGTTATGATCAGTTTCACCGGGATGTGAACCAGATTTACCGTGTTGTGAGCAAAAGAAGCGTTCCAGGGGATAGCGTTGTTCATAAGAATCCATATACCGGGTATTTCCAGGGTCCACGCTTTTCAGCTGCAGTACCCGAAATAACTGCTTTCACGCGTCTGCAATCGGACAGGCTTGATCTCAAAAAAGGCACTGAAGTAAGTTCGCAGGAAGTCTTTTACACTGACTCTTCATTTTTCTCGGTTTTTTCATTTCCATTAATAAAAGGAAATGGCAAGGAAGCACTGAAGGATCCGAATTCGGTAGTTCTTTCTGAAGAAATGGCAATAAAACAATTTGGATCGACTGATGCCATAGGTAAGACGCTACTTTTGAAAGATGGAGAAGAATTTTCATCTTACCTCGTAATTGGCATTGCTCAAAAACAACCTGAAAATTCATCTGTAAAGTTCGAAATATTGCTGCCGATAAATGTGAGCAAAGAAGAAGAAGCCCGGAGTCTGAACTGGTTAAATTCATTTATGAATACTTTTGTGGTGCTTGGTAAAGATGTTGATGCGCGGAAAGTTGAAAAGAAAATGCAGCAGGTTTTCGAACAGGATGCAAATGAAGCCATCAAAGAAGCAAGGGAAAAATATGGTATGAAGGACCATATTACCCAGTTATTACAACCGTTTACCGAAATGCACCTGAGTACTGATTTCCAGGCAGACAACGGCCTGGTAGGTGGAAGCAATCCTATGTTTTCTTATATCTTAAGTGGCATTGCGATTTTTGTACTTCTTATTGCATGCATAAATTTTATCAATCTTACTGTAGCAAAGTCCGTAAAACGTGCGAAAGAAATCGGTATCAGGAAAGTAGTAGGAGGGGACCGGAAACAATTGATTTTGCAATTCCTTGGCGAATCGTTTGTGCTTTCATTTGGCGCTTTTATCCTGGCAATACTACTTGTACAACTAGCACTGCCTTTGTTTAATGAACTGTCAAATAAAAAGCTGGCCCTGGCTTATCTCGTTGATGGTTGGCTTGTAGGAGCCTACCTTGTTTTGTTCTTAATTACATCATTAATGGCCGGTTTCTATCCGGCAATTGTTTTGTCCGGGTATCAGCCGGTTCAGACTTTGTACAGCCGCTTCACAATGTCAGGCAAAAATTATCTTCAGAAATCACTGGTCGTACTGCAATTTTTTCTGGCCTCTTTTCTTATCATAGCTACCATGGTAATCTATTCTCAATTAAGTTACCTAACCAGCACCGATCTCGGTTATGATGATAACAATCTGGTCATTGTAACTAACAGGGGGATGTCGCTGAATGATGTAAATACATTCAGGGCAGAATTACTACAAAACAAAAATATCATAGAGGTGGCTCCCAAAAACAATGGAATGTGGTCAACCGTTGCCAAAATAAATGGTGAAACTGAGATCAACTTTGCTTATGAAACAGTGGATGAGAAATATCTTCCAATAATGAAAATTCCGGTTGTTAAAGGGCGGAATTTTTCTACCCAGTTCACCTCCGACTCGATAAATTCAGTATTAGTGAATGAATCTTTTGTAACAAGGACTGGTTGGAAAGATCCCATTGGAAAGGAAGTTAATTTCTGGTACGATAACCGTAAGGTTAAGGTAGTCGGTGTTGTAAAGGATCATCATTATGAAGCGCTGAACACTAAAATCAAACCACAGATGTTCAGGATGACCTCTGGAAAACATTATGGTAAGCTCATCATGCGGATCCAGCCTGGAACTGAAACTGCAAGCTTGAAATTCATAGAAAGTTTATATAAAAAATTATATCCTTTAAATCCCTATAGTTATACTTTCATGGAAGAACAGAATCGCAAAAAATATGAGTCGGAAGATAAATGGAAACAAATCATTTTCTTCTCAGCCATACTGACCATTTTCATTTCTTGTATCGGGTTGTTTGGTCTTTCTGTTCTCTCAGCTGAAAAACGTGTTAAAGAAATTGGTATCAGGAAGGTGCTGGGTGCATCTGTGCAACAAGTGGTTCGTATTCTGTCAACCGACTTTTTAAAACTTGTAATACTTGCTCTGGTATTGTCGGTGCCGTTTGCCTGGATAGCTTCAAATCAATGGTTACAAAACTATCCATACAGAACTCCGCTCAACTGGAAACTATTTGCTTCCGGCGCTATCCTGGTGATCGCTGTTGCTTTTTTTACCATTAGTTTCCAGGCAATCAGAGCAGCAATTTCAAACCCAGTCAAGAGTTTGAAATCGGAATAGGGGAAGAGAGTTATGAGTTATGAGTGATGAGTGATGAGTTGTGAATTATGAAACGCAGATGCCGAAGGCCTTACAACCCCGATAGGGGTTGACTTCGCATAGCCCGGGGTGAAATCCCAATCATCAAACGCCAAATTGTGTAAGATGATGGTCAACGTGTTTGTAAAACATGTTGTTCCATTCTTCTTTCGAAAGTTTCCCGAATGAATGAGATGTTTTGTTGTGAAAATGGGCCTCGCCCAGTTGTTGGGTTTTATTGAGATGATCAATAAGTCTCAAACGCTCCTTTTCAAAATCTCTTACTTCGTGAATAAGAAATTGTGCCGCAGTCCTCATGTTTCGTTTGTATGGTTGTTCGTTGGTTACGTATTTTTTGACAAAAGACCTTAGCACGAAACCCAGGAACTTATTTGGTTTGGGATGTTTATTCTCGTAAACCATCTCATAGGTAACATTACAATGAGCCAGCATCTGGGCGACCGTCATTTTACCCCAGCCGGGTGTAGAAGTCGCATGCAGTTTGTTGATCCTTTCGATTAATTTCTCAGTTACCTCGCGGGAAAAAATATTTGGGAGAGCCATAAAATTAAATGTAAAGCATTTTAATGATTTGTATTCTTCCCCGTTTGTTTACTAAGTCATATAGATTTATAGCAGGAATTTATAGCAGGATATGTTCATTAAAAAACATTGGATCTTAATACTAGTAATACTAATCAGTGAATTAATATACCAATCAGAGAATTAATATACCATCAACTCCTTATACAAAGTGTCTCTTTCCACTGGCCTTCTCTTCACCTGTTTAATCAGGGAAACCAGTTGGTCGGTACTCATTGAAGGAGTTTGTTCTTCGGAGCCGGCCATTGAATAGATCTTTGTGGAATCGTCAATTGTGCCATCGATATCATTTACGCCAAATGACAGGGCAAGCTGGGCGTTTTGTCGGCCAAGCATCGGCCAGTAAGCTTTCAGATGCGGAAAATTATCCATGTACAAACGGGCAACGGCATACATCTTCATATCTTCTATGATGCTGCTTTCAGGCACATTGCTCATCGCATTGTCTTTGTTGCGGAACTTCAGCGGGATAAATGTATTAAAGCCACCTGTCTGATCCTGTAAGGCTCTTAACCTTTCCATATGATCGATACGATGTTCGTATTTTTCTATATGGCCATATAACATGGTTGCATTTGAATGCATACCTAGTTCATGTGCTGCACGATGTATATGCAACCAACCTTCAGCATCTACTTTGTCATCAGCAATCTGCTGACGGATCTCTGGATGAAATATTTCTGCACCTCCGCCGGGAAGGGAATCCAGTCCTGCTTCCTGCAAATATTTCATTCCTTCTTCTACAGTAACCTTTGCCTTCCGGAACATATAATCAAGTTCAACAGGAGTAAAACCTTTAATATGTAAATCAGGACGATGTGATTTTATTTTTCGAAGAAGATCGGCAAAAAACTCCATCGTAAGCTTAGGATGTACACCACCCACTATATGAACTTCAGTAACAGGCTGACCATCATATTTTTTAACTATGTCCAGCATCTGGGCAGTCGTCAGCTCCCAGCCATCTTCACGATGAGCATAGAGTTTTGAATAGGAGCAAAACTTACAGGAAAACACACAAACATTTGTCGGCTCGATATGAAAGTTGCGATTGAAATAGGTGGTATTACCATGAAGCCGCTCGCGGACCAGGTTAGCCAATGCTCCCAGAAACGGGAGGCTGCCATGCTCAAATAACATTAATCCCTCGGCAGGGCTAATCCGCTGTTTTCCTATTATTTTTTCCGCTATTGCGGCAATTGCTTTATTCGGTTCCCGGGCTGTTATTGCCTGTATGTTCTCTTTCATTTCAATGAGGGTTCAGTCACAAAATCGGTTGCAAAGGTATTACAGAATAACAAGCCTGAACAGAGAATGTTGGGCAGACTGAATCGGGAATGTTAGGCAGACTGAATTGGGATTATTGGACAGACTGAATTGGTAATGTTTGGCATCTTAAGATAAGACTAAGACAAGGCTCCGGCAATACAGCCACACATGAGGCAAGCAATAGTACCACCAATCAATGCTCGAATGCCCAGCTCAGTTAAATTTTTTCTTTGCGAAGGTGCAATCTGACTAATCCCACCAATCTGGATCCCGATTGAAGCGAAATTTGCAAAACCGCATAAAGCATAAGTTGCAATCAGGATGGATTTCGGATCAGCAATTGTACCGGCGTTTTTCATCTGCCCAAAAGAAACATAAGCAACAAATTCGTTTAGAATCGTTTTTTCACCAAGCAACTGGCCAACCGCAACCATCTCTTTAGAATTTACACCTATCAGCCATGCTACGGGAGAGAAGATATATCCGAGTAACATCTGTAATGAGAGAGAATCATAACGGCCATTTGTTGCCCGGGCGATATCATCATTAATACTGAACCAGTATCCAACAGAACCAAGTATCCAGTTACAGAGATACATCAAAGCAGTGAAAACGATCAGCATGGCCCCAACGTTTACCGCTAGTTTCATTCCATCCGTAGTTCCAAGTGAAATTGCATCGAGGAAATTATCACCGATTTTCTCCCTGGGTACATGGAGTTCGCGGATCACATTTTCAGTTTGAGGAAACAATACCTTTGACACAACTATTGCTGCCGGTGCGCTCATAATTGACTGGCTCAACATATGTAACGCAAAATATTTTTGCTGATCCGGGTCGTTCCCACCGAGAAATCCTACATAGGCCGCGAGCACACTACCCGCGGTGTTCGCCATACCCCCAACCATGATACATAGAATTTCAGACCGGGTCATCTTATCAAGAAAAGGCCGGATCATCAGCGGAGCTTCAGTTTGTCCAAGGAAAATATTGGCTGCTGTTGAAACGCTTTCCGGGCCGGAGATCCCGATTTTTTTCAACATCCAGGCAAAAACAAAAACTATCTTCTGAAGGATGCCGAGATAATACAACATAGCCGACAAAGCCGAGAAAAATATAATATTTGGTAAAACCTGGACGGCGAAAATATAGGCCCAGTGACCAGAAGGGTCGGCAAGGTTACCGAAGATAAATTCGATGCCTTTATGCCCGATATTTATAAGCTCAACAAATTTGGCTGATAACCATCCAAAAAAGATCTTTACAAAATTCACCTTCAATACACCAAGTGCAAAACAGATCTGTGCAACTACTCCGATAAGAACAAGCTTCCAGTTGATAGCTTTCCTGTTATTGCTGAGGGCAAAACAAACCATAATCAAGAAGAACATTCCCAGAAGACCACGAAGCAGGTTATCGACGTGAAGATTCATTCAGCTAGTTTTTGGTAACAAACAGGATTCAATGGCCGGCAATATAAAGCTAAGAACTCATAAACTTATCAATTTGTTCCTGCAAATCACTGCTTTATTGAGTGCAAATCACCGCTATATTGAGTGGAAGCTCATTCTTATGTTTACTCTATGAAACTTGCTTTTACACAAAAAAAAAGCCCCCCAGATTATATGGAGGGCTGATAAAGTTGACACCGAATCAGATATGTTGTTCAATTTTCTTAACGAAATTTGATTTTGGTTGAGCGCCAACCAACTTGTCTACAACCTTACCACCCTTAATGAAAAGGATAGCCGGAATTGAAGTGATACCGTAGTTAACAGATAACTGCGGATTGTGGTCAACGTTTACTTTTCCGATATTGATTTTTCCATCGTATTCTTTGGAAAGCTCCTCGATAACCGGGCCTATTGCACGGCAAGGTCCACACCATTCTGCCCAAAAATCTACAACAGTAAGTTTTTCTGAAGAAATCACTTTATCCTGGAAGTTTGAATCATTGAATTCTGATGCCATAGTTTTATATTTTATTTTATTATTCTAATTCTTTCAATCAGTATGCTGCTATAGGGCAAATTTACATCCAATCGACAATAACGGCATGTTTGACATTCCCACAGATGTTGATAACAACTTTAGGAGCTGTTTTTCTGACATTTGGTCTGTGTTTAAACGTCAAAGCTATCTAATTTTCTGTATATTAATTAGTTAAAACCTGTACTTCCAGCTCCTGTTTGTCATACAAATAAGCCGCCAATTCGTCATTCATTTCAATCCCGGTCTCCATTGTAAACATCGTGATCTTGTTTTGTGCCCTTGGATCGCTGATGTTGAACTTCAGACCGGTTCTTCCGGGATTCGATTTAACATTGTTTTCCAGGAATCTGACCAGTCCTTCATCTACAAACCTGGCTTCGATGTCAACTATAACCTGTTTTGTCAGCATTTGTTTAATGCTTTCCAATAATATTATCTTTTCTATCTTAAACTCAAACTCGATTTTGTTAAAGCGAGGTTTGAATGAGCCCGTGACGAACAGGTTTTTTCCCTTTTCCAGGTATGCAGCATACCGTGTATAATCGTCGCTCCATAACATCAATTCCGTTTTTCCGGTATAGTCTTCGATCATCAATGAACCGAATTGCCTGCCCGTTTTTGTAAGCCTGTGCTGGGCATCAACTACCAGTCCCGCGAGCCGGAAAGTACGACCGGCATTAGGAGAAAGATTGATTGCGTCTTTGATCTCATTAAATTCGCCCAGTCTGGTTATTCCATAATGTTTTATTTCAAAACGGAAATTATCGAGTGGATGTCCACTCATAAACATACCAGTTACTTCTTTCTCGTGATCCAGCAGTTCAACCAGCGGCCAGGGTTCACATGTTGGAATTTTAGGAGGTACCACATCAGGCATAGCAAGGTCGCCAAATAAGGTATTGGAAGCGCCGGCTGAATTTGTTTGAAATACATTTCCAAACCGTATTATCTTTTCCATGCCCGTAGTATTATCACCCTGTGGTATATGGAAATACTGGGCACGATGCATTTCGCTGAAACAGTCAAATGCACCGGCATAAACAAGGCTTTCCAGCGTTTTTTTATTAACAGTGCGCTGATTGATTCTTTTGATCAGATCAAAAACGGTTGGATAGTGGCCATTAATTTCACGTTCAGCGATGAGGCTTTCAACAGCAGCTTCACCAACTCCTTTCAATCCGCCAAGACCAAACCTGATCTCACTTTTATCATTTACTGCAAAACCTTTTTTTGATTCATTAACATCCGGGCCGTAAACTTTCTGACCCATACGTTTACATTCTTCCATGAAAAATGTAATCTTTTCAATACTGCCGGCATTGTTGAGAACAGCTGCCATGTATTCTGCAGGATAATGGGCTTTTAAATAGGCGGTCTGGTAAGCCACAAAAGCATAACAGGTGGAATGCGATTTATTAAAAGCATATTGAGCAAATGCTTCCCAATCGGTCCAGATCTTTTCAAGTTTAGCCGTATCAGGATATTTTTTTGACGCTCCTGATATGAACTGGGCTTTCATTTTATCGAGAACTGACTTCTGTTTTTTACCCATTGCTTTCCGCAACACATCGGCATCTCCTTTGGAGAACCCTGCAATGATCTGGGAAAGCAACATCACCTGTTCCTGGTAAACCGTGATTCCATAGGTTTCTTTCAGGATGTCTTCCATTTCCGGGAGATCATAGGAGATTGCCTGCCGGCCATGTTTACGATCAATGAAGTCAGGAATATAAGCCAGCGGACCCGGGCGGTACAAGGCATTCATTGCTATCAGGTCATCAAACTTATCCGGCTTCAGGTCCCGCAAATATTTTTGCATGCCCGTACTTTCAAACTGGAAGGTGCCATTTGTTTCGCCTTTCTGGTAGAGCTCAAAAGTTTTTTTATCGTCGAGCGGAATATTATCAATTTCAATGCTGATACCATGGTTTTGCCGGATTAGTTCAAGCGCATTCTTAAGGATTGATAGTGTTTTCAATCCAAGAAAGTCCATCTTGATTACACCAGCATCTTCGATAATGTTTCCTTCGATCTGGGTGACCCATAGGGGAGAATCTTTGGCAATACAAACCGGTATCAATTCGGTGAGATCCCGAGGAGCGATGATGATACCAGCGGCATGAATACCGGTGTTTCTCACAGAACCCTCAAGTCTCTCTGCTTCATGCAAGACCTGGCTCTCAAGCCCGGTAGTTTTATATATTTCGCGAAGCCTCTTTACATTCTCCATATCCTCCGGGCCGACTCCATCTTTTTCCTCCAGCGATTTTTCGCCTTCTTTTGGATTAAGCGGCGCGTGCAGGACTCTTTTGAGTTCTATACCCGGCCGATCTGGTATGAGTTTGGCCAGCGCGTTGGCTTCAGGCAATGAAAGATCAAGGGCGCGTGACACATCCTTGATACTCATTTTGGCTGCCATGGTACCATAAGTAACGATTTGTGCTACCTGGTTTTTGCCGTATTTCTGCACGACATAGTCAATCACCTTCTGTCTTCCTTCATCATCAAAATCCGTATCAATATCCGGCATGGATTTCCTGTCCGGGTTCAGAAAACGCTCAAAAAGCAGATTGTACTTCAACGGATCGATATTGGTAATCGCGATACAATAAGCTACCACACTACCCGCAGCAGATCCACGTCCCGGCCCCACAAATACACCAAGTTCACGTCCGGCTTTAATAAAGTCACTAACGATTAGAAAGTAACCGGCAAAACCCATCGTTTTGATAGTATGCAATTCAAAAGCTAATCTTTCTTCTACGGCAGGAGTGATCTCAGTATAGCGGTTTTTTGCACCGAGATAAGTGAGATGTTTGAGTAATTCCCACTGGTTAAGATTAGAGTCGTTATGTATAGCAAACTCTTTTGGTACAGGGAATGCCGGAAGTAGAATGTCTTTTTTCAGGTTAAGAACCTCAACCCGGTCGACTATCATATTTGTATTATCAATAGCCTCCGGAATGTCATGGAACAATTTTTCCATCTCATCTTTGCTCTTGAAATAAAACTGGTCATTCGGAAACTTGAATCGCCTGTCCTTTGTATTTCCATCATCGTTTACATAATCATCATAACCGGGGGTGCTTTTCTTTTCACCGGTATTGATACAAAGGAGGATATCATGTGCATTGTAATCATCACGATCAGTATAATGGCTGTCGTTGGTTGCAATCATCGGAACATTGTATTTCCTCGCAAACTTTATCAGGGTCTGGTTAAGGATTTCCTGCTCCTTCATGTTGTGACGCTGCAACTCAATAAAAAAATCTTCACCGAAAATGTCCAGCCACCATTTAAATTCCTTCTCTGCTTTTTCTTCACCTTCTTTTAAGATCGCCTGTGGTACATGCGCACCTATGCAGCAGGTTGTAGCGATTAATCCTTCATGATATTGTGATATAAGTTCCTTATCAATACGGGGATATTTACTATACATTCCTTCGATATAGCCGAGAGATGTAAGCTTAATCAGGTTCTGATAACCAACCGGGTTTTTTGCAAGTAAAACCTGGTGAAAACGCTGATCTTTTTGTTCCTTGGTAAATATCTTGCGATGACGGTCAGCCACAACATAAAATTCACAGCCAACAATTGGTTTCACCTTTAACGAGCCATCATCGTTTTTGTGTTTGTAAGCTTCAGCTACAAACTCAAAAGCACCGAACATATTTCCATGATCCGTGATGGCCAGTGCCGGCATGCCTTCCTTAACTGACTTTTTATAAAGACTTTGAATAGAGGCGGCCCCATCCAATAATGAAAACTGAGTATGTACGTGAAGATGAGAGAATTTTGGCATGTGTAAAGTGACAGGTTTTGTACCTGCAAATTTAGTTCATGCGGAGCAGGAATCCTCAAGAGAGTTATGAATTATGAATTATGAGTTATGAAACCATAGTTATGAATGGGAGTGGCCCGGGTTTTGTAAAATTTAATAAACAAAAAGTTCACTCAATATTTAGATAAATATTAAGATTATGAAAATACCATCTTCTATTATCAGCGGGTTTAGTGGTGCCATTGCGCTCACCTTTCTGCACCAGGTGTTCAGGAAAACAGTAAAAAATGCTCCACGTATGGATAGGCTGGGAGAGCAGGCCATTCAAAAAATCATTGGATCAACAGGGCATGATATGCCATCAAAAGACAGTTTGTTTCAGCTTACCATGGCTGGTGATATAGCTGGTAACGCAATGTATTATTCGATGGTTGGAGGATTGCCGGTGAACCCCGTTGTTACAGGTGCTACCCTTGGCTTTGCGGCAGGAGTGGGCGCCCTGTTATTGCCGGAGCCTTTAGGACTGGATGAAAAATATAGTAACGCCACGACCAAAACGCAGATACTCACTATAGCAATATACCTTGCGGGAGGTATTGTAGCCGGACTTGTGCAAAGACAACTTCAGAAAAAGAAAACTTTAGTAGAAAAGATACGAGAAGAAATACCAGAAGCACTTGCTGTTCATTAAATCCCATAGTGAACCTCATTTGAGGTAAATCCCATAGTCGACCTCATTTGAGGTCTATGAGCTGTTTTCATTTGAGTGTACAAGCAATAAGGCATGTTTTTTGACCGTTTTAACAAAGCGATCATTTAACTTTGCCGCTATTTTTGGGACTAAATAAATGCTTTTGAAAAATCTGGCCTTGGTATTTGGGATTGTTGTTATTGCGGGATGCTCATCTTCAAAAAAAGCTAAATCGTCAACATCCGGCGAAACAACTCAGCCTGTTGTTCGTTTAAAGCAACCCAAATATTCAGATGATGATGGACCTTCAGCGGCACCCAGGAAGACAGTAAAAAAAGGCCCTTCTCCCGGCGACAATTCCCGCGGCGAAAAATCAGAAAAATCCTTTGGCCAGCTTCAGTTTAAATATGCGATTTTACTGGATGTACCTGTAGAAGAAGTAGACGATGAAAAATTGTTTTCCTTCATTGACTCCTGGTACGGTACTCCTTACCGTTATGGAGGCTTTTCTAAGGATGGAGTAGATTGTTCCGGGTTCACCCAGGCGCTGATGTCAAATATCTACCAGTTAAATCTGCCACGCATTTCGGCTGAACAATACAATCAATCTAAAAGAATTTCGAAGAAAGAATTGAGAGAAGGTGATCTTGTATTCTTCAAGACCAATGGCAGTAGTATTTCTCATGTTGGTGTTTATCTCCGGAACAATAAATTTGTGCATGCTTCTACCTCAGGTGGTGTGATGATCAATGACCTGGGTGATGATTATTTCGCAAGAAGATTTGCTGGTTCGGGGAGAGTACGATAGTGCTCCTGGTTTTGCAGGATGCATGTGTACTGGTATTTGTTTTTAACTTGATTTATGGAACCTTTTCATATCAGACCATACGATAAATACGATGCGGATGCCTGCGTTCAATGCTTTCAAAGCAACATTCCTACCTTTTTTACTGAATTGGAGACAAAGGACTATCGCAGATGGTTAAACGAGGTGTGGAATGCTGTTTCCGGCACCCCCCCGGATGAGGCACTTAGTTATTATGTAATCCTGTCTCATGACCAGGTAGTTGGCTGCGGGGGATTTGCCATTGATAAAGAAAAAAAACAGGTTGTTTTTGCCTGGGGTCTTGTACATAACAGGCATCATAAAAAAGGTTTTGGAAAAGCCTTGTCGCTATACAGAATAAATATAATAGAAGGTGAATATCCGGATTTTGATATCGTGTTGGACACTACACAGCATACTTACGGATTCTTTGAAAGGCTTGGATTCAGAACTGAGTTGATCACGCCGGATTTTTATGCGAAGGGTCTGGATAGATATGATATGCGCCGGCCAGCCTCCTGCAAATCTTCAATTTAATTATTGACCTATACCTATTTTCTTTTTGATCGTAGCCCAGACAGGCAAGATATCCGGGGACAGGTTCATCAACAATATTCCGCTAATATAGATTGTCATAAAGACGCTGCTTCTCAGTACTATCCAGCCAAACCCGATTTTATCGTGAAACAGGTAATGACTAACCACGTATGCTGCGCCCGAAAGTATAAGGGTTAAAAAACTCTTGCTGTTAAATGGCTGCATATTGTATTTCTTCAGGAGAAAAGCATATCGTATGCCATTATAAATTGAGAAGCCGATCAGGTTAGCAATTGCCGGTCCTATAACGCCCATCGTTTTTGTAAGAAAATAATTAATGGGAAGCGTTAAGGTTAACAAAATTATTCCCGTAAAGAATTCAAAACGCCATTGAGTAGAAGTTCCGATGATCTGTGCATTTACCCCGGTGCCCATGTCCAATATGCGCATGAGCCCAATAAAAAGAAAAACATTTTTTGCATCAAGATATTCCTTTTTCAAGCCGAAAGTAAAAATGCCATCCGTGAAGTTGAGCCAGATAAGGACAAACATGCCAGAAGCAAAAATCAACTGGTTAATAGAAGAACTATGATAAATTCTTTTGATCTTATCAAAATTTTTATCTTTCCACGCTTTTGAAAGTGGCGCAATCGACGCTGAGATGACACCACGTTGAGGCGCCTGTATCAGGCTGGCAATGTTTTGAGCAAGTGTATACACACCAGCATAAGCAAGACCATTCGGCATTATATAAGCTATAACCAACGTGTCAAATACATTTGAAATATTGAAAATCAGCCCGCCACCCCATACGAATCCTATCAGCGTGAGTATTTTTTTTCTGAATTTAACGGTGACTTTGCTGGGCCGGAACGTGAAATGAACACGTTTAGTTGCCAGAAGATAGATCATTAATATCGCTGCGATTGCGAGATAAGTAAACGCATATAGCTTTATGAATAAATCGAATGAAGAAATAATATTTGCGAAGGATAGTATAATCAGTATGGTTAACAAGAACCGCCAGACTACCTCTCTTAAGAAATTTGTTAATATGGTTTTCTTTAATTGCCAGGCAAATGCTTCCAATACAGAATAAATTGTCAGGCCAAAACCAAAAGGGAAAAGATAATGGTAGTACTTAACTATTTCAGGGGAAGTACGGATATAACCTGCTACGATAAAGTTTTTAAAAATAATGCCGTTAATCATTACAATAAGAAATCCCATGAAGCTTGTAAGCAGCGCCCAGGTCATCATGTCATTTCTGGCGGGTGCGGTATTTTCATTGTAATAAGGGTAGAATTTATGAATATAGGTCTGCATGCCAAGATTCGCAAAGGAAAACATGACATTTCCTATCGCGATGAATATTCCCGTCAGACCATATTGTTCCTGGGTAAATCCGCCTTCTCTTGCAAACAAATAAGTATTCAGAAAACCCAGTGCAAAACCGAAGTAAACCACGAATGATGAAATAATACTTTGCCTTCGGATATCACTCATGGGCTGGGATAGTTGTTATGCTACTTTTATTAGACGCTTTTTATGGGTATTCTTCTATCAGTAAACGCTTTTAGCGTCCACTTTTTTTGAAGTTACATACATATTCGGATCCGTTGTGATTCCATTGATAAACTCAGGTCCGAGTTTACCTGTTTGCCAATCAGGGGAAGGTATTATCCATTGTGTTTTTCCTTCTCCGATAATTTTTACCGGCATATTGAAACCTTTCACACAGTTGGTCCAGCGATAGGTAATTATCTGTTTGTCTATAGTATATTCCAGTACCGGAATTTGTGTTGTTCTGAGGTATTGATCAAACACCTTTGAAAAGTTTTTGCCAGCTTGTTTACTGATATACGCTTCAATGTCTTTTGTATCAACGGTCTTATGATAAAATTCAGCATTCAGTCCACGCAGAATTAATCTGAACCTTTCATCGTTATCAATAATCTGACGGATGGTGTGCAGCATGTTTGCACCCTTATAGTACATGTCTCCGGAACCTTCCTGTTGAACACCATATTTACCGATAATGGGAATATCGTTATCCATGTGATTGCGGGTGCCGATCACGTATTCATTCCCGGCGGCTACTCCAAATTCGCTGGTGGTATACAGGGTTTCAGAATATGCCGTAAATCCTTCATGGATCCACATGTCTGCAATATCGTTGGAAGTGATGTTATTTGCGAACCACTCATGCCCGCTTTCATGTATAATGATAAAATCCCATTTAAGGCCCTCGCCGGTGCCTGAAAGATCCTTACCGAGATAACCATTTTTATATTGGTTACCATAGGCCACAGCAGACTGATGTTCCATGCCAAGATGTGGTGATTCAACCAGTTTAAATCCATCTTCATAAAATGGATAAGGTCCGAACCAATATTCAAAACTCTTTAACATTTTTGGAACCTGGGTAAATTGGGCCTTCGCCTTTTCAAGGTTTTCTGCTAGCACCCAATAATCGCAATCCAGCTTGCCTTTTTCACCTTTGTATATTTCACCGAAATGAACATATTTCCCGATATACGGGATGATATTATAATTATTTATAGGATTTACCACTTCCCAGGTGTAGATAGCAAGTTTGCCTTTTTTTGTTTGCGATTTTAGTCTGCCATTGCCAACAGCGACCAAAGTATCCGGAACAATCATCGTAAGGCTGGCACCTTTATCAGGCTCATCACTTTGGTGATCTTTGCAGGGATACCATACACTCGCACCGAGACCCTGGCAGGCAACGCTCATCCAGGGAGCGCCGTTTTTATCTTTTTTCCAGATCCATCCACCATCCCAGGGTGGCATTTTTGCTTCTTTGGGTTTTCCATGAAAATACACCCGTATAATAAAAGATTTTGATGTCAGTTCGTTTTCAAAATCAACAAACCAGGCATTCCCGTCGCGCTTATAATTTAGCTTAGCCTGCGATGCATTTGTTTCGTTTACATAGATGATACTGTCTATCTCCATGGGCACCTGCAGATCAAGTTGTAAAGTTTTCCCTGGTTTTAATACTGTAGCGCTTATCTGTGAGTAACCGCTGATTTCCTTTTTGAGATAATCAGGTTTTACTTCAATATCATATCTCAATACATTCCACCAGGCTCGTTCGGGGCCTATGGAACCTCGCAGTGTATCCTGGCGCGTAAAACTGTTCTTTTTATTCAGGGGTTGGCTAAATAGTGCTGATGAAAAGGGTAGTTGCAGGATTACCAAAAATATAACTGCCGGAACATAAATATGATTACTATTTTTAAACCGCATAAGCCTCGTTCAAATTGATATGATAAATTGGGTGAAAGGTATAATTAATTCTTTTTTTGTCTTGACTTTTTGTTCTGTGTTCATATCATGTGTTGACAGGCAAAATGAAGAGAAAATGGTTTTTCGGTATAACGAGCAAACCGGGATAGCATCTTTGGACCCCGCATTTGCAAAAAACCAGTCAATCATGTGGGCGGTTCACCAGGTATTCAATACTTTGGTTGAGACCAGCCAGGATCTTAATATCGGACCATCACTTGCATATCGTTGGGATGTTTCGGAAGACCGGCGAACTTATGTTTTTCATTTGCGGCCAGACGTTTATTTCCACGACAATGAAGTTTTCCCAGGCGGTAAGGGTCGGAAGATGATTGCATCAGATATTGTTTATAGCCTGCAAAGGATCATGGATCCGGCAACTGCGAGTAGCGGGGCATGGATATTCAATAACAGGGTTGATAAACTAAGTGGTTTTCAGGCTCTTGACGATTCTACTTTCCGCTTAACTTTATTGCGTCCATTCACTCCTATATTGGGTTTGTTGAGTATGCAATATTGCTCTGTTGTGCCAAGAGAAGTGGTTGAGAAATGGCGTAAGGATTTTCGTAGTCATCCCTGTGGCACGGGGCCGTTTAAACTGAAGTCCTGGGAAGAAGGACAGGTGATGGTGCTTCTGAAAAACGAAAATTATTTTGAAATTGACAGCGCAGGTAATCGACTGCCATATCTCGACGCTATCAAGACTACTTTTTATGACAATAAAGCCACCGAATTTCTATTATTCAGACAGGGAGAACTTGATTTTACAAATGACCTGGATGCTTCATTTAAAGATGAAGTGTTAAGCAAAAATGGAATTTTAAAAAAAGAGTGGGAGGGAAAGATCCGGCTTTCAAAACATCCTTATCTCAATACAGAATACCTGGGTATCATGGTTGATAGTTCGGGTGAATTCGGACGAAACTCTCCTTTGCGTTCGAAAAAATTGAGACAGGCAATGAATTATGGCATCGACCGAAGGAAGATGATGCTTTATCTACGTAATTCGATCGGTATCCCAGCAGAGGCCGGTTTTATTCCCGCCGGTTTACCGGCTTATGATACCACCATTGTGAGAGGTTATCGTTATAACCCGGAAAAAGCACGCAGGCTATTGAGCGAAGCTGGTTACCCTGGCGGACGCGGACTGCCCCAGGTTCGGTTACTCACGGTTCCTATATATTCTGATCTTGGTAGTTTTATCGCAAAACAACTGGAAGAAGTTGGAATTGATGTGCAGGTAGAAGTGATTCAGAAAAGTTTGTTGCTTGAACAGACGGCGAAATCACAGGCTTTGTTTTTCCGTGGTAGCTGGATAGCTGATTATCCCGAAGCCGAAAATTACCTGAGTGTTTTCTATGGTAAAAACCCTGCACCTCCAAACTATACCCGGTACAACAATCCTGCTTTTAATACATTGTATGAACTTGCGCTCGAAGAAAACAATGATAGTTTAAGGAATAAACTATACCAGCAGATGGACCAGATGGTGATTGATGATGCCCCGGTAATACCACTTTGGTATGATGAGGTGATAAGATTAGTTCAGATGAATGTGAAAGGATTTGAACCGAATGGTTTGAATTTGCTTGAGCTGAGATATGCGAGGATTGAGAAATGAGCGTTTTCAAAAACAAATAATGCCATATGCCGGTTAAGACACTAAAAATTACATTTCGTGGGATTTTGCGAAATAAAACTGCTTCATTAATTAATATCGGAGGCCTGGCTTTTGCAATGTCTGTCTGTATTTTAATCGGTTTATGGATAATCCGTGAATTAAATTACGACAAGGTTCATGAGAACTTTGAAACGATTGCAAAAGTCCGGCAGAACATTAAGGTAAACAACAATATTGTAACTGATAAAGTTGTTCCGTTACCACTTGCAGATGAACTCCGCTCCGTTTATAAACCCTATTTTAAGCACATTATCAGATCATCTCACAGGATGACCCATGTATTGTCTTTTGAAGGAAAGGCATTTAATCAACAGGGTGTATTCATGGAACCGGAAGCCCCGATTATGTTCAGTCTTACAATGATAAAAGGGTCATTGTATGGGTTAAAGGATCCGAATTCCATTTTACTTACCGCTTCTGCAGCTGAAGCTTTTTTCGGATCTGAGGACCCAATGGATAAGATTTTGTTTATCGATAATAATATTGAAGTTAAAGTAACAGGGATATACGAAGACCTTCCATCAAATTCAACATTTGCAAATGTAAAATTCATTTCGCCGTTTTCGTTATACCTGGCACATGAGAAATGGCTGACCCCAATTATGCACAACTGGGATAAAAGCCCGGTACAAACTTATGTGCAGATTGCCAGAAATCAAAACATGGAAAAAGTTTCCCGGTTAATAAAACACCTTGTTGCCCAAAAAAATAATTCAAATCCTAAAAAAGATTATCCCGAAATATTCCTTGAGCCGATGAATAAATGGCATTTATATGCTGACTACAAAAACGGGATGATCAACGGGGGAAAGATCCGATACGTCCGGATGTTTGCAATTATTGGCTTCTTTATTTTAATTCTTGCTTGCATAAATTTCATGAATCTGACTACTGCGCGTTCAAGGAAAAAGGCACTGGAAGTTGGTATTCGCAAAACCATCGGATCGCACCGTTATCAGCTTATTGCAAAATTCTATCTTGAGTCGTTTATCATTGTTCTGCTTGCTCTTGCCTTTGCTATTCTAATAGTCGTTAGTTTCCTGCCCGTATTTAATACCGCAATGGCTACTAATCTGGCTGTTCCATGGACCAGTGTATTGTTTTGGTTCTTTTGTTTTATTGTTGTTCTGACTACCGGATTTCTTGCTGGCAGTTATCCGGCTCTATATCTGTCATCCTTTAAACCTATAAAAGTTTTGAAGGGTGAGTTTAAGGCAGGCAAATCTTCAACAATTCCGCGTAAAGTGTTGGTCGTATTCCAGTTTTCTATTTGTATTTGTCTGCTGTTTGCAACAATCATGATTTCACGCCAGATACAGTTTGGAAAAAACAGGCCGATTGGCTATGACCCGGATAAGTTATTGCAGGTTTACCTGCCAGCGAAGGACATTTCGCAACATTTCAACGCTTTTCAGAACGAACTATATAATACGCAAAAAGTAGAAAGCGTAGCAATGTCTGAAAGCACCGTAACCGATGTATGGGGAACGGATAATGCATTGGAATGGAAAAATAAGGACCCTGAACTTGTTGTTGATTTTCCGAATACTGGTGTTTCGGTTGAATATGGAAAAACGATGCGTTGGCAGTTCCTGGATGGAAGGGATTTTTCAAAGAACTATGCTTCAGATTCAGCTGGTTTTATATTGAATGAGGCCGCGGTCAGGTTCATGGGCCTGAATAACCCGGTTGGAGAAATAATAAGATGGCATGGAAAACCATTTACTGTAATTGGAGTTATAAAGGACATTGTTGTTGAATCTCCTTTTTTGCCGGTAAGACCTTCGATATATTGTATGGCCCGTGGCTATGATAATTTCCTTTTTATAAGGATAAAAGAAACAGCAGATAATGTTACAACCGTAAATGAAATTGCAAAAGTTTTTAAAAAATTCACATCCTCACAGCCGTTTGATTTTAGATTTGTGGAGGATGAATACAATAAAAAGTTTTTTGACGAATCCCAAATCAATAAACTATCAAAATTATTTTCGGGTCTTGCCATTTTAATCAGCGCGCTTGGATTGTTTGGGTTAACTACTTTTATTGCAGAACAACGCAGTAAAGAAATTGGACTTCGAAAAGTGCTTGGCGCATCCATATTTAATTTGTGGGTGTTGCTGACTTCAGAGTTTGTGTTACTGGTGTTACTATCATGTTTCGTAGCTGCGCCGGTTGCCTGGCTTTATGTAAACAGCTGGCTCCGGCAATTCGAATATCGTACGACCATTGAGTGGCCGATCTTTATTTTGGTCGGTTTCGGTTGTTTATTAGTTACGATTTTGACTGTCAGTTTTAAAGCTATCAAAGCAGCCAGTATGAATCCTGTAAATACTTTAAAATCAGAATAGTGAACTGCACAATGTCCGTTTTCACCCAGATAAATGTCTCGTAACCGAACAGTTTCGTAGTTTTGTGACTGTATTAATCTATTAGAGATCAACATCTTATGATTTTGGCATAGCCTTTCGTGAATTTGTTCAACAATCAAATCCATCTATGCTTACAAATTATCTGTTGGTAGCTATCCGTAATATCCGCCGTAACATTACCTATTCATTTATCAATGTTTTTGGATTAAGCCTCGGTGTTGCTTCCTGTTTGTTGATATTTCTGCTCGTAAGAAATGAGCTGAGCTATGATAGCTTTCATCAAAAAGCAGATCGCACATACCGGGTAACAATGAACGCGCTGGATTTTAATCCTAGTGTATCCATGGTCGTTACCCACAATCTTCGTACAGCTTTCCCCGAGCTTGAGCATGTATCCCAATTCTGGTTCCAACAGGAAGGAATGGTGAAGGTCGGCGAGAATCGCTACACTGAAAAAGCATTTGCTTTTGGCGACGACCAGTTCATGAAAATATTTGATTATGAGTGGCTGGCCGGTGATCCTCAATCAGCTTTATCCGGGCCAAATGCTGTTGTGCTCACTGAGTCAATGGCACGGAAATATTTTGGTGATAATGACCCCATGGGAAAAGTATTAAATGTTCAAAATGAGCTGGATCTGAAAGTAACCGGCTTAATAAAGGACCTGCCCGGGAACACGCATCTGCCATTCAATTTTATTATCTCTTTCGAAAGTATCAGGAAGAGACTTAATGTTGAAAACAGGCATTTTTATAATATCAACGGTGGCTATACTTATATCGTAATTCCCAAAAATTATTCTGCTGAAAAGTTGCAGAAACAATTGCCCGCATTTGTTGAAAAAACCTGGGGTAAGGATATCGCCAAGGAAGCAAAATTGATACTGCAGCCAATGAAAGATATCCATTTTGACCAGCGATATCTGCATACTGCATTTAGTCCGACCACATCAAGGGAAACATATTATACACTTGGCGCTGTTGCATTCCTGATTATTATCATCGCCTGTATAAACTTTATTAACCTCGCAACGGCCCAGGCAATACGAAGAGCAAAGGAAGTAGGAGTAAGAAAGGTGCTGGGTGCAAAAAGACAACAACTAATCGGTCAGTGCCTGGGCGAAACCAGCCTGTTGGTGATGCTGTCTGTTATTATAGGCACCCTGGCTGCCTGGTTAATGTTGCCGCAGATCAATTCATGGCTGGATGTAAAAATCGCTTCTTCGCAGTTAGGAAACAGTTCTGTACTAGGTCTTATAGCTTTGTTGATAGTTTCTGTAATCTTATTGGCGGGCCTGTATCCGGCTTTTGTGCAGTCTGCGTTTGCACCAATTAAAACCCTGAAAGCAACATCAGCCATTTCGCTAAAAGGACTAACGCTTCGCAAGGGCCTTGTGGTGGTACAATTTGCGATTTCTCAAATTTTAATAGTGGGCACACTGGTAGTTGCGCTCCAGATGGATTTTTTTAAGAACCAGGATCTCGGGTTTGATAAAGAGGCAGTCATCAATTTCCGTATTTTTGGCAATGACAAGAGGGACGTACTGGGTGAAAAACTTTCGGCTATACCTGCTGTCACCAATTTCAGTTTTTCTTCCGGGGCACCCATTTATAATAACTCCTTTGCTCCTTTCTCTTCAGAAGAGCTGGGGGTTCCTAAGGACGATGTAACCGAACTAAAATTCATAGACGAAAAGTATATGGACATGTTCCGGTTAAAATTACTTGCAGGGCAAAAAGTGAGTAAAAAAGCTGTGGGAGATACCATTGCAAATGTTGTGGTTAATGAAACCCTGATCCATAAACTTGGCATCCAGGATCCGCAACAGGCAATCGGAAAGCATTTTAAACAATCGGGTCAGTATTCTACCATCATCGGTGTGGTACAGGATTTTCAAAGTGAATCAAAACATAAACTGAGAAGACCCTGTGTACTGGTTTATGATACTAATGGATTTTATTCGGTCAGTGTAAAACTACAATCACCCCAGCTGCGTCAATCTATTGAAAGAATTGAGAAAGAATGGTCTGCTCTTTTTCCGGAAAGACTTTTCCAATATGAATTTTTGGATGATAAGATAGCCGCATCTTACAGGCAGGAAGAAAAAGTTTATACTGCATTTAAATTGTTTTCTTCTATTGCTATATTAATTGGATGCCTGGGTTTATATGGGCTTATTGCTTTTGCTGCGGCTCAACGGACCAAAGAGGTCGGTATCCGTAAGGTGTTGGGTGCATCTATCTTTAATATAGTGTCATTGTTTGCCAAAGAATCGGCCATACTTATTTTAATTGCATTTGTTATAGCAGCTCCTGTTGCTTATTACGTGATGCATAGCTGGCTTGAGAACTTTGCATACCAGGTAAGTTTTGGATTAAAAATATTCCTGATGGCGATTGGTGTTTCATTCTTCATTGCAGCGCTCACAATTGCTTACCAGGCTATCAAGGCTGCAGTCGCGAATCCGGTAAGGAGTTTAAGGTCTGAGTAGCTGCGGTAATAAAGATTTTAAGTTAAAACACACAATATGTTCAAAAATTATTTTCAAATAGCATTGCGAAATATCCGGAAGGATAAGATGTTATCGTCAGTAAATATCCTGGGTCTTTCCCTCGGCATTGCATGCGCACTGATCATAATATTTCATGTAAAGGAAGAAGTTTCTTATGATAAGAGTTTTGCGCAATCTGATCGTATTTTCAGGGTAACACAGGAGGGTCTGGGAAAAGATACCCGTCATTGGGCCGCGACTGCACCACCTCTTGCAGCGGCTTTAAAGCAAGGGTTTCATGAAATAGAACAAACTGCGCGGCTTCACAGGCCTTACCCTTACCAGGTATTTAGTTATAGTCCAACAGGAGGCGAAACAAAAAGATTTGAAGAGAAAGGTGGTTTTTTCGCTGATTCAAACATTCAGAACATTTTTAATTTTGAATATATTAGTGGGGATCCGAAGACTTCCCTTTCACAAAAAAATACAATTATCCTAACCGAGAAAACAGCAAGGCGTTATTTTGGAAATGAAAATGCTATTGGAAAAATAATCAACGATCAAAGAGGCCAAATCCCGTTGACTGTAACAGGGGTAGTGAAAGATTTTGCTAATCCTACTCACTTACAGTTTGATTATTTGCTTTCGATGGGTACAATAGAAAATTACCTCGATAAGGAATCATTGGAAAGACTTACCTGGAACGGATTTTACACTTATGTGTTACTAAAGGACCAGGGCCGGAAGGCCCAGGTTGAATCCAGGTTTCCGGATTTTATGTTGAAGTTTTACGGGCCTACAGGCGAAACAAACAACGAGATCCTGACAAGCAGGAAATTACACCTGCAGCCTATTACTGATATTCATCTTCGCTCAAAGCTGGAAAAGGAAATGAATGCAAACAGCGACCTGACTTATGTTTACATTTTTTCGGTTGCTGCATTTTTTATCCTGTTAATAGCCGTCGTAAATTTTATCAATATTTTTACAGCGCACGCACTTAAACGTGTAAAAGAAGTTGGCGTTCGTAAGGTGATTGGAGCATCCCGCCAACAGATTATTACACAATTCATGGGCGAATCTTTTCTGATTACTTTGATTGCAACGATTATCGGATTGTTGCTTTTCAAAATAAGTATCCCCTTTTACAATGATATCACGGGGAAAGAATTTGATATCCGGGAATTAACCACAGTTCCCTATTTTGGAATTATTATTTCACTGGTGCTATTGATCTCATTGGCCGCGGGCATTTTCCCTGCTTTGTCCATCAGTAATTTTAAGACCATCAATTCACTCAAAGGAGGAAAAAACAATGCAACTCCTGTAAATACTTTGCGGAAGACTCTTATTGTATTCCAGTTTGTAGTAGCAGTTTTCATGATCTTTAGTACCATCGTAATATACAGGCAGATTCGCCTGTTTCATAATAAAGATCTTGGCTTCGATAGGGAACATACTTTGGCAGTTACGATGTATGAAGAGATGTGGAAAAACTTCGTACCCCTTATAGACTTTATTGAAAGTGATAAAAGCATTAAGGGGTATGCAAGAACTTCAACTTTACCTGGTGAAAGATTTAGTATGCAATCATTTGAAACGATAGGTAGCGAGGCTAATGTCGCAATCGAACAATCGACGAGAATATTGTGGTCGGACCACAGGATGCTGTCAACCCTTGGTATATCAATAAAAAGTGGCAGAAATTTCAACAACCAGTTTCCAAACATCAGATCCCAGGAATTTATAATAAATGAAACAGCCGCGAAGACGCTTCATTTGAGCTCCCCCATTGGCGCAACAGTTGTTCTTGGCAAAGATACAGGTAGCATTGTTGGTGTTGTTAATGACTTCAATTTTGCATCGCTTCACTCACCGGTGGAACCATTGGTTATCCAATATAATCCATACCAGGCAAATTATCTGTTGGTAAAAGTTGAAGGTGAAAGAATTAAACAGGTGTTGCAATCCCTCGAATCTAAACTAAAACAGCTTTCCCCTTCGAGCCAGTTTACTTATGTATTTATAGATGATAAACTTAACAGGCTATACGAAACCGAAAACCGGATGAGTGAAATATTCAAAGTTTTTGCAGGGTTTGCAATTCTTATTTCCTGTCTTGGATTATTTGGTCTGTCTGCATATTCAGCGCGATTCCGGTTCAAGGAAGTCGGTATTAGAAAGGTATTGGGAGCTTCGGTTTATAATGTAACGTTTTTGCTTACCAACGAATTCATCCGGCTGGTACTACTTGCAACCGTAATTTCATGGCCGGTGGCCTGGTGGATCATGAGTAGATGGCTTGACAGTTTTGCTTATAGAATTACAATAGATACCTGGATCTTTGTTTACTCGGGTGTTTTTGCAATTGGCGTAGCTTTCTTTACAGTAAGTATCCAGGCGATAAAAGCAGCAAGAGTAAATCCTACCAGAAGTTTAAAATCCGAATAACTAAAATCCGAATAACTAAATCCGACTAATTAAAATCCGACTAACTAGAATCCGACTAATTCAAATGATAACAAATGCAGGTGTGATAAGAACTGGAAAAGGTTGCTAACCCGGAAGTAGCAACCTTTTTATTTACTCATGAGACTGAAAAACGAATTGATTTAAGCCGGATCGGGATTCTGCTTTACGAGAATCGGAATTTCGTAATGTATATCAATCAAATCGCTCAACGATTAATGTTTGATCTTGTCTTTAAACACCTTCTGAAACTTCTCCATCTTCGGCCTGATTACAAAATTACAATATGGCTGAGATCCGTTTTGATTATAATAATTCTGATGATAATTCTCCGCTGCGTAAAAGGCAGAAGCCGGGGTTACTTCCGTGACTATTTTATTGCTGAATGCTCCACTCTTGTCGAGATCAGTTTTGTATTTTTCTGCTTTTTGTTTCTGTTCGGCATTATGATAAAAAACGGCAGATCTGTATTGCGTTCCCACATCATTGCCCTGCCTGTTCAAAGTGGTCGGATCATGTGTTTCCCAAAAAACTTCCAGTAATTCGTCGAAACTGATCTTTGCCGGATCATAAATCATTTGTATTACTTCGGCATGTCCGGTAGTTCCTTCGCAAACTTGTTCGTAGCTTGGATTTTTTACATGACCGCCACTATAACCTGAGGTTACTTTCAGCACCCCATCCAATTGTTGAAAAATGGCTTCTGTGCACCAGAAGCAGCCCGTTCCAAAGGTTGCGGTATCGGTTTTGATCCCTGAGAAATTTTCTGAAGCCGTTACAGCCGTCGATAGCTTTGTGCTCATGCCTGGATTTGAATTTTCGTTTTGCGTACAGGAGAACAGCGCCAAAACCGGTGCAAGAATTCCTGTTAAAATAATATTCATCTTATTTTTCATTTTTTTAGCATCATTCATTAGTATCATTCAGACGCATAACTTAAACAGTAAAAGCTTCTTACGGGTTGTGAGTATTAATCTATTTATCGAACTATTAACAGAGATACGAAATTTTTCCAGATACAGTTCGAACTGCGTTATTACTGATTCTTTATTCACCCCAGGGGTCAGTACATGATGGAGCCCAGGCAAAATCACGATCACCTTTTACGCCGGATTTTTGTAACTTCGCACGCAAAAAAAGGACGAATTTAAGATGATCAGAGCTTTCCCGGACTCGGCATTGGTGCAACTGGAATTTGATAAAATTAAGGCTTTGCTTGAAGCACATTGCCAGACGGAGTATGCAAAATCCAAAAGTCTCTCACTGCGCATTCACACACGAAAAGAGTTTATCGAACTCGAATTAAATCAAACCAACGAATTCAAAATAATCGTACAAAACGGGCAGTATTTTCCGCTCGACTATATTCTGAATCTATCAAAAGAGCTTAAAATGCTTGGCATTCCGGGGGCACTGCTTACTGGTGATCAGTTTATAGATATCAGGAAGCTGGCCGAAAACACTCAAAGCATATTTCGTTGGTTCGATAATGAAAAAAGGATCGCTTATCCCGCACTTGCAGATGTTATCAAGGACACATATTACGAGAAACTGATTATACACGAGATCGACCTGGTATTGGATGAAAGCGGGCAGGTAAAAGACAATGCCTCTGATGATCTTTCACGTATCCGTATGAGCCTATACCGTCGGAGGAATGAACTGCGCCGCACTTTTGACAAGATCATTCAAAAACTAGGCAAGCTGGGTTATATAGCTGATATAGAAGAGGCTTTTTTGAATGGACGTCGGGTTGTTGCCGTATTTGCCGAACAGAAAAGACAGGTTAAAGGCATACTTCATGGCGAAAGCGATACCCGGAAAACCGCTTTTATCGAGCCGGAAGAAACCATCGAACTGAACAATGAAATCTATTCACTGGAAAGCGATGAAAGCCGCGAAGTATACCGCATTCTTCGGGAGCTGACTTCAAAACTATCCCGTTTTGCTGATCTTTTAAAGGCATATCATAATGTACTTGGAGAATATGATTTCATAAAAGCAAAGGCGAAACTTGGATTTGACATGAACGGAAATCTTCCACGTTTGCTTGATAAGTCGCATATACATCTTGTTGCTGCTTATCATCCGCTTCTGCTTCTTTACAACAAGAAATCAGGAAAACCAACCTATCCGGTCAATCTTACCCTGGATGAGAAAAGCCGTATCCTGGTAATTTCAGGCCCTAATGCGGGTGGTAAGACTGTGACCCTGAAAACAGTGGGTTTACTGCAACTGATGGTTCAGAGCGGGCTGCTTGTGCCCGTCCAGGACCATTCCGAAATGGGTATTTTCAAGCAGATCATGATTCATATCGGGGACACCCAGAGTCTCGAATTTGAATTATCTACCTATAGTTCTCACCTGAAAAACATGAAGTATTTCATGGAAACAGCAAACGGGAGGACATTGTTTTTTATCGATGAGTTGGGAAGTGGTAGTGATCCTAACCTTGGGGGCGCCTTTGCAGAGGTTATCCTGGAAGAGCTTGTAAAAAAACATTCTTATGGAATTGTGACCACCCACTATCTGAACCTGAAGGTAATGGCAAACAAAACGCCGGGGATCGTGAACGGCGCCATGGCATTTGATGAAAAAAATCTGTTGCCGATGTACCGGTTGATTATCGGGAAACCAGGAAGTTCATATACATTTTCCATTGCAGAAAGAATTGGTCTCGATCCCAAGTTGATAAGCCGGGCCCGGGCGCTTGTGGAAGAGGATCATTTCCGTTTAGATAAACTGCTTAACACGACTGAACAGGATCTGCAGACTATCGATAAGGAAAAAAAGGAACTGCAGAAACAGGTTAAGGAAAACGAGCGTCTGCGTAAGGAGATGGAAGTCTATATCAACAAAGAAAAACACAATCAACAGGTGGAGCTGCTTCGTCATCAAAACAAAATCACGGAGGATCGGCTGGCCTATCTGAAAGATATGGAGCGGAAACTGAAGCAGATAGTTTTTGACTGGCGGAAAGCTTCGGGACAGGATAAAAAAGACGAACTGATCAAACAGCTCCAGATGCTGCTGTTTAAACAAAAACAACAGCAATCCACCGATAAGGCCCAGAAAAAAATTAGTTCAAAATACGAGCAGTCAGAGGCCGATATCCTGGTAGGGCAGAAGGTGCTGATGAAAAAGAATCACCAGGTAGGGGAGGTTATTGAAATAAAAGGACGCAAGGCCGTGGTGAAATTGGGGCTGATCCCGATAACAGTGGACTTAGGTGACCTGGTAGCGGTGAATGAAAAGTCCGCGCAAACGGAACCGTGAAAAAAGTTGTGAGTGGTGAGTCTTCGATCGGTTTCATCGATATCACCTTATTAATAACTTTGTGAAAAAGCCACATGCAGTGATACCATTTACCCCAATGGACCTTTTGAGTTCACTGGTGAGTCTGGTACTGTATGG
>Ga0193752_1000373_pt1 | contig 44693 bp, 40 predicted proteins | sample H1c1metaG_FD_144924 | JGI IMG/M metagenome (GOLD analysis project Ga0193752, IMG submission 144924) | Soil microbial communities from a riparian zone of the East river system, Colorado, United States - H1c1 | ecosystem: Environmental > Terrestrial > Soil > Riparian zone | place: USA: East River...
CGATGGCTCAACGACCAGCGCAACGTGCGATCGTAGCGCTGATGCAGCCAGTCGATGCCGTCTTCCATGCGTTGCATGACGCGCGCGAGCCGCGGCCAGCGGCTGAAACGTTGCTCGGTGGGATCGTGCCAAATGGACGACAACATCGGGTCCAGTGTGAAGCTGACAAACAGTGATATCAGCACGGCGACGGTCACAGTAATGCCAAACTGGAAGAAGTAGCGGCCAATGACGCCTGGCATGAAGGCCACCGGCACGAACACGGCGACGATCGCAAAAGTGGTGGCAGTCACGGCGAGGCCGATCTCCTTCGTGCCGTCGAGCGCCGCCTGCATCGCCGATTTACCCATCGCGATGTGACGGACGATGTTCTCTCGCACGACGATGGCATCGTCGATGAGCAATCCAATGCACAACGACAGCGCCATGAGCGTCAGAAAATTGAGCGTGAAGCCGAGCGCGTAGGTGACTGCAAACGTGGCGATCACGGCAATCGGCAGCGTCAGGCCGGTAATGATGGTGGAACGCCAAGACTGAAGGAACAGAAAGACGATCAAAATCGTGAGTATCGCGCCTTCGATGATTGTGGTCTTAACGTTGTTGACGGACCCTTGGATGAATTCGGCGTTCGAGTAGAGCACTTGCAGGTGCATGTCCGACGGCAGTCGCTTCTTGAGTTCTTCGACAGCCTTCGTGATGCCGGTGCCTACGTCGACTAAGTTCGCATCCTGCACCTTCATGATTTGTAGGCCGACTGCGCGCTTCCCGCTCAGTCGGAACAATGTCGTTTCTTCGGCTTGACCATCGATGACTTGCGCTACCTGATTCAGGTAGACGGGCGCGCCGGATCTTCTGGCCACAATGATTTGTTCGAATCCGACGCGGTCCTTGATGCGGCCTTCGACGCGCACCAAGTGCTCCGCTGCGCCTAGGCTGATGCCGCCGGCCGGCAAATCCTGGTTGGCAGATTGGATCGCGTTGATCACTTGGTCTAACGCGACACCGTAGCTTTCCATCTGCGCCGGCAGCAATTGCACCTGCATTTGGCGTTGGACTGCGCCGTTGACCATGACTGCACCGACCCCTGGGGCGTTCTGCAGTCGCTTCACGATGGTTTGTTGAGCGATGTCGGACAGTTCACGCAGCGACCTCGTTGCCGACGTCACGACGAGTTCGACGACAGGTTGTTGGTTCTCGTCCGTTAGCGTGCGGCTGATCGTCGGTTCTTTTACCTCGCGTGGGAATTGAGCACGGACGAGCGCCACTTTGTCGCGGACTTCCTGAGTGGCAGTCGCGACGTCCGCGTCGAGTCGTAGTTCGGCGGCGATTTGCGCGGATCCTTCCCAGGCGACAGCACGGATCTCGCGCACGCCGTTGATCGTATTGACGACATTTTCAATGGGTTTGATGACGTCATTTTCGATGGCTTCGGGCGACGCGCCCGGGTACGAGAGCTGAATGACAACGACTGGTTGCGAGACGTCGGGCATCTGCTCGACGCGCAACCGCAGGTAGGAAAATACGCCAAGCACCAAGAGCGCCACCATGACCATGGTGGCGAACACGGGCTGCTTGATACTAGTTTGAGTGATGAGCATGACGACCCCTTAAGATCGAAGCCGGATTAAGAGTTGGCAGCCAGCTTCGCGCGAGCGCCGGGCTTCAAGGTCGTTGCCGGCGCAACGATGACATGCGTGGCTTCTGCAACGCCTTCATCGACCACGGTCATTCCAGAGTCGCCATACTCAGCGCCGGTTACGACAGGCAGTCGTACGACCGACCCTTCTTTAACCGACAGCACATAGGCGCCTTCTTGATCCTTGTGAATGGCGCTACTCGGCACGGCAAGCACCGGCGCTGTTTGCGCCAAGACCAATTGTCCATCGGCGAACATGCCGCCTTTGAGCGTGCTGTCCGCGTTGTCGACCGAAACGTAAACGGTCAGCGAGCGTGTGCCTTGCTCAGTTTGCGGGCTGATGCGTTCGACGCGGCCCGCAAACTGTCGCTCGCCGAATCCATCGACATGAAAGCGAGCGGCGACGCCGACGCGCACTGCCGGAATATCGGCGACAGGCACTAGTGCTTCCAATTGCATTTGCGACAGATCCACAAGCGACAACAGCAGGGCGCCCGCGGCGGCTCGCTCGCCGACTTGAGCGTCACGGGCCGCGACGATGCCGTCGAAGTCGGCTCGGATCTCGGTTTCATCGAGTGCCAGTTGCGCCAATCGAAGTTGAGCCATCGCCCCTTCTTGGCTCGCGATAGCGGATTCGTGGGTGGCGACGGTCTGATCGAATGCGTTTTGGGAGATCAGTTTTTCTTTGAGCAATATGACGCTGTTGTCGCGGTTCTTGGCAGCTAGCGTGGAATCGGCCTGAGCCTTGCGCAGCGCAGCTTGGCGGGCATCGAGTTCTGCTTGGAGGTTGCGTGGGTCCATGCGTACCAACACCGCGCCGCGGCGGACACGGTCACCTTCCTGCGCGCGAACTTCCATCACGATGCCGCCGCTATGGGCTTTCACCATCGCATGCCGAACCGGGCTGAGCGTGCCCGACAGTCGCAGCGATCGCGTCAGCGGCTGAGGCGTCACTTTCAAGACGTCCGCGGCCGCGAGTTCGTAAATTGGCGTTGGCGCGGCGGGCGGCGTCTCCTTTCGCGTCAATGCAAAGAGACTAGTAGAGCCGACCAGTAAAGCGAGTACGCCACCCATCCACCAAATCCTGCGACGGAAGCGGCGGGGGCTATACGTAGAAAGGGCAGAACCGGCGACAGAAGTTTGCATCGTGAAGTCCTCAGCTTGCGTTGCCGCAAACGATATGAGGACTGTGACGCCAAGTAATCTTGAAAGGTTGCGGACGGAGCGGGCCTACCGGCCAGTGCCGGGTAGGAACCGGTCAAGACGTATCGAAGCCCTATTGTCCGCGCGAAGCGAAGGATCCGGCTGCTTCCTACCTACGTATCCCTACCGCGCGACCCTAACAAGGCAATCCCTGACCCGTCGGAAGTTAACTCGCCTTTCGATGCCGCGTTGCACTAGGGGTGCCGGCTGTTTCTTCCAGATCGCCTTCGCCGCTGATGTCGTAATCGTCGAAGTCTGAAACGAGTTCTGCGGTCAGGCGCTCTTCGCGATACTTTTCTAATTTGCGCCAAGCGGGATCGCCAGGTTTCGGGGCGTTACGTTTCCGCTTTTCCATGTCGCGGAACAGGTGATCCACATCCACGTCTTCGCCGCCGGCGACGATTTCCTCGTCGTCGTCTTCAAATTCATCTTCTTCGGCTTTTTCGTTCATCGACTGCCTCACATTTGAGCCAGCTTGTCCGGTTTACGAAATGAATCGGCAGGTTGCCCAAAAAGTGAATCGATTTGAGCGACACCGCGTGCGTAAAATATATAGAGCCAATGTTTGAGCCGTGCAAGCGTTTTTTGCGTTGGATCGGAACGGCGTCACAGGACCCGCGGCGCGAAGCGCCTCGTTAGGCTGTAGGCCTTAGGCCGTAGCCAGAGTATCGGAGGGCTCGCGGCTGACATGAAATCGTCATCTGCAGGCCAGCGAGAACTGGAAAGCACCCTATATACCGTTATGCCGATTGGGCGATTCCTAACTACAGCCTACAGCCTACAGCCTAGCGCCTACGGCCCGATTGCAACGGCGGAAACCCGCCTACGCAATCAGCGAATTCAGCTGAAAGATCGGCAGCAGCATGGCCAGTACGATGATGAGTACGAGCGCACCCATGAGAAGGATCATGAGCGGGCCTACCAAGTCGACGATGGTCGTCAGTAGGGTATCCATTTCGCGTTCCTGGTTCGTCGCGGCCCGATCCAGCATGGTTTCAAGTTTGCCGCTAGATTCGCCGCTGCTGATCAGGTGAATCATCATCGGCGGAAACATTCGAGTCACGCCCAGGGATTTGCCGATGGGCGCGCCTTCACGGACGCGGGCGGCTGCGCCGTGCACGGCGTCGCGCATGGGTAGGCTTGTGACAACGTCGCCCGCGATGCGCATGGCGTCGAGCACCGGAACCGAGCTGGCTGTCAGCGTCGAAAACGTCCGGGCGAAGCGCGCCGTGTTATTACCGCGAATGACCTTACCAACGAGAGGAACGCGCAGCAGCATCGTCTGATAGCGGCGCAACGCGGCAGGATCTTTGAGCCAGCGCCTGAAGAGCACGATAGCGATGACGATCGCGATGAAAAGCCATACGCCGTAGACGCGCATGAAATTGGAGAACGCGATCAGGACTTGTGTGAGCAGCGGCAGTTCATGTTTGGCGTTATCGAACTGTTTGACGATTTTGGGCACGACGTAAACAAGCTGCACCATCACGATCAGGATGCAGACGATGAATTGAATCGTCGGCAGCAGCATGGCAGTCAGTGTTTTGCTGCGCAGTTGTTCGCGGCTTTCGGTGTCGTCCGCCAGTCGCTCCAGCACCTTGTCCAAGTGACCGGATTGCTCGCCGGCGGCCACCGTGGCGCGATATAACTCGTCGAACGCGTTGGGAAAGTCGCCGAGGCCGTCGGCCAACGAATGACCTTCCATGACTTTCGCTCGCACGCCCATGATGATGTTGCGCACGCGAGGTGTTTCGGTTTGCTCGGAGACGGCTTGCAGTGCTTCGTCCAACGGCAGGCCGGATTGAACCAGCGTTGCGATTTGACGAGTCAGAAGCGTCAAATCTGAAGCGCGAAGGCCACGCCGCATCGAAAAGCGCGAACTATCGCGAGTGGATTCTTCGTGCTCGACCGCGCCGACGTTGACCGGAAACAAGCCCTGATCGCGCAGCGTCTGGCGCACTTGCTTGGCGGTGTCGCCTTCGAGCACGCCCTTGCGTTCGCGGCCGCCCGCATCGACGGCCCTATATTCGAATGCCCCCATGTCCTAGTCTTCGCGCGTGACGCGCAGCACTTCTTCGACGGTGGTGACGCCCGACAGAATCCTGTCGCGACCGTCGCCACGGATGCTCGGTGTCATCGTGCGCGCGTAACGTTCGAGTTCGTGCTCGCCCGCGCCGTCGTGAATCATGGTGCGCATCTTGTCGTCGACCGTCACAAGCTCGTAGATCCCTGTTCGGCCTTTGAAGCCTTGAGTGACGCCTTCAGCCGGACGATACAAAGTGGGCGAGGGAGCATCGGCGGGGATATTCAGCAGGCGGCGTTCGTAGTCGCCGGCGGCGTAGGCGACGCGAGAAATAGGGTTGATCACGCGCACCAAGCGTTGCGCGAGCACGCCAATTAAGCTCGACGCCAACAAGAATGGCTCCACGCCCATATCGCGCAACCGTGTGACGGCGCCGACAGCGGTGTTCGTATGTAGCGTGGAGAGCACCAAGTGGCCGGTGAGCGAGGCTTGCACCGCGATGTGTGCCGTTTCCAGGTCGCGAATTTCGCCCACCATCACGACGTCGGGGTCTTGGCGCAAGATAGCGCGCAGTCCGCGAGCGAACGTCATGTCCACTTTTGTATTGACCTGGGTCTGGCCGATGCCGTCGATGTAGTACTCGATCGGATCCTCGACAGTCATGATGTTGCGCGTGTTGTCGTTGATGCGCTCAAGACCCGCGTACAGCGTTGTGGTCTTGCCGGAGCCCGTGGGTCCCGTGACGAGAATGATGCCGTGCGGCTTGTGGATGAGTTCATCCATCAAAGTTTGGCTGCGTGGGTCCATGCCGAGCGCGTTGAAATCGAGACGTCCGGCCTGCTTATCGAGTAAACGCAACACCACACGTTCGCCGTGACCGGCGGGAATAGTCGACACACGGACATCGACTGCGCGGCCCGCGATCCGCAGCGAAATGCGACCGTCCTGCGGCAGGCGTTTTTCGGCGATATCGAGTTTCGACATGACCTTGATGCGCGAGACGACTAGCGGCGCCACAGCACGGCGCGACTGAATGACTTCTCGCAACATGCCGTCGACTCGAAAGCGAACGACGAGACGATTCTCGAACGGCTCGATGTGGATGTCCGACGCGTTTTCTTTAACCGCCTGCGTCAAGATGGCGTTGATCAGTTTGATGATCGGCGCGTGATCGTCGCTTTCGAGCAAGTCGGACGGCTCGGGGAGATCCTGCGCAAGATGCGCGAGATCCGCGCCGTCTTCCAAGCCTCCGGCCATTTGCGCGGCGGCGTTCGGACCGCCTTCGTACCGCTCGCGCAGCAATAGCTCAAAGCGTTCGGCGTCGACACACGTTAGCGTCAAGGAATGGCCGATCACTCGCCGAACTTCCGCCAAGCTCGACGGCGCAACGCCGGCGCGATAAACGACTTCTGCCGTTCCGTCGGGATTGCGTTGCACGAACACGCCATGCCGCTTGGCGAAGGCGAAGGTCACCTCGGCGGCTTTAGTCGGCGCCGACCCGGTCTTGCCCGAAGTTGGCAGCGTGAGTTGGCTCGTGTCAGTGCTCATTGATTGAGAAGTCGGTTCTATTGAAGAGCAGGTCTATTGAAGAGCTGGGCCGTTCGTTAGCGGCGGTGTCGTCGGCGGCGTTTGCTGAGCGGGTGGCGGTGTGGCGGCGCGATCCGGATTGGCCGGTGGCAAGCCCGCTTTTGGCCGCGTGTCGATGATGCCGGGCTCTTGAGGCTGTTTCGTGCTCGCGTCGTTCGGGTTCGAGAATCTGGATACTTCTTCAAGCGGCTTGAGCGCCGGCTGTCTCTCCTTGGAGAGCAGGGTCACCTTGCCCTTGTTGTAATTCATTTGCTGGTTGCGCAAATCGTTGTACTTGGAGTTCGTCTCAATGGCCGTCTGCACCCCGTCGAAGAGGATAACCGGATGAATGAAGATCATCAGGTTCGTCTTCTTTTTGCTGACGTTACGCGACTTGAACAATTCGCCGATGAGCGGAATCGAGCCGAGTAGCGGCACACGGTTCTCACCTTCGGTCAAATCGTCGGAGATCAGGCCGCCGAGGACGATGAGCCCGCCATCCTCGACCAGCACCTTAGTGGTCAACGTACGCTTGTTGGTAATCAAGTCGACCGCGCCTTGCGTACCCTGCGCGAGGCTCGACGCTTCTTGGTCGATCTTCAGCATGACCGAGCCGTCTTCGCCAATGATTTGCGGCGTGATCTTTAAGATCGTGCCGACTTTTTGGCGTTGAATGGTTTGAAACGGGTTCACGCTATTCGAGCCGCCGCCGCCGGTACCTGTCGTTGCGAACGAACCCGTCAAGAAGGGCACTTCCTGCGCGACTTCGATTTTCGCTTCTTCGTTGTCGAGCGTCACGATCGAAGGCGTCGAGATGATGTTTGTGTGGCCGTCACCGCGTAACGCGCGCAGCAACGCGACAAAGTTGATACCGGTCGGCTCGATCCGGCCACCGCCTAACGTCACGCCCGTAGGAATCGCGCTGGCTACGCTCGATAATCCTGTGTTGCCGCTCGTCGTCGTCGTTACGCCGCCGTTCGTTGTCGTGGTGCTGGAAGATCCCTGATCGAGGGCCAAAGCTGCGGCGGCAATCTGACCGATCGAGGTGCCGCCGATTGCTTGATTGAAAATGCCGAGCGGAGCGATGCCGATATTTTCCTTGCCGGGACCGACGATCCAATTGAAGCCGAGTTCGGCGGACTTCTCGAACGACATTTCGACCAGGATGGCTTCGACTTTCACTTGCGCGCGTCGGATATCCAGCTTGTCGACGATGGTGCGAATTTGGCGTCGCACTTTCAGCGGACCCGTGACCACCAATGCATTCGTTTGGGTATCCGGCCAGATCGATGTGGAGCGATCGCCGGTTCCGCCACCTGGCGCTGCGCCGCCCGCAGGCGGCGCACCCGCGACTGCCGCGATGCCTTGCAATTGCTCCTTCAACTTGCCGGCTAATTTTTCGGCATCCGTATAGCGCAGATACCACACTTCAGTGTCGCCGCCGGTTGTCAGTGGCGTATCAAGATAGGCGACCAATGTTTTGATGCGTAGCCGTTGACTCTTTTCGCCCGTAATCAAGACGCTATTGCTGCGATCGTCGGCGACAACTTTCGCGGAGAGCACGCCGGCGTCGGGCTGTGCTTGACCGGTGTTGAGCTGATTCACCATGCGCACGATTTCGGTGGCGCTTGCGTTCTGAAGCGGCAGCACTTCGATCGAGTCGTCGCCGGCCTGGTCGATGCGCTCGATGATGCGCATCAACCGGTTCACATTGCTGGCGTGGTCCGAGATGATCAGGATGTTGCCCGCCGGATAGGTCGCCAAGTGGGCGTACTGCGGCACGAGTGGACGAAGCATCGGTAGCAATTGGGCGGCGCTCACGTTCTTGATCGACACGACTTGTGTGACGATTTCGTCGGACGTGCGGCTCACTCGATCCGGTAAATCGTTCGACGGTGCCTGGCGCAAGTTGGCTTCCGGGACGATCTTGATGACGTTGCCGCTTTCCATAGCGACAAAGCCGTGGACTTGCAGGATCGATTGAAACACTTCGTAGAAAGCGTCCGGCGACATCGGCGTGGACGACAGAATCGTGATCTGAGCGCGCACGCGCGGATCGATGATGAAGGTCTTGCGAGTGACGGCGCTGACGGCTTCGACGATTTGAGCGAGATCCGTATCTTTGAAGTTCGGTGTGATCTGCTGTTCGCTCGGTTGGCCGGGTGGCTGACCTGGGGGTTGTCCCGGCTGCTGAGCGAATGTCGGCTCGGACTGCCACTGGGCGATACAAAGTAGGATTGCGCCGGTCAATTTGAGCAAGGCGGGTTTGAGCACGGTGGGCGCCGCAGGCTGCGACCCAACGTCCGCTCGGCGTCGCTGCATTCCACGGAAAGACGTGGGAAAAGCAAATGTCATGTACGCGTCCTGATCTAAGTGCAACTTGAGTCTATGGCAGGTCGATCTACTGCGTGACCGGTTGTCCGGCGCTCGGGTTACCGGGGTTACCAGGTGAGTTCGGATCTTGCGGGGGCATCCCTGGGTCCGGCAATTCTATCTGTGCGGTGTTGACGTTGAGCTGTTGGGTCTTACCGCCGCGCTCGATCGTCAGTGTGACCTGATCCATCGTCGAAATGGTGTTGAAGATTTGACCCGCGCTGGCAGGGTCGGTCAACGAAGTGCCATTGACCGCCACGACCAAATCGCCCGGTTGCAAGCCCAGCTTGGTGAACTGTTGGCGATTCCGACCGGGATACACGCGATAGCCTTTTTGGACACCGCCGGCAAAGATCGCCTGCGGCCGGACGATCTCGCTGAACGCGGACGGGTTGGTCTCAGCCAGCCGCCGCACGTTTTCCGCAAAGCGAGTGGGTTGGGGTGGAGTGGGTAACGCGGCACGTTGCACCTGAGTTCCACCTGTGAAGCGAGGCAGCATCAACGATTCCAATCGTCCGCCGCGATCCAGCATGACCCGATCCAAATAAACCGAATGGAGAACAACGCCGCCCGTGACGGATTGTCCGACTCGAACGAACTTGGCGGCGGCGGCCGATTCGCCGATGAACGCGAAGCCCTTCGTCGGCTCCGGCGAGGCTAGGACGCCGGCGAGCACCAGCGGGATATTGGTGGGCTGTGCATTGGCGATGTCGGAGGGGTCGTTTTCCGCTTTGGCGACCCCAAATAGATGCGCGTCGGCGATTTTCTGGACGTCGAGCTGTGCGCCGGCCGTTTGGGGCGCCGACATATTGACGGGTGGCAGTGGCTGCTCGGTGACTGTCGGTAAAAGGAGCCAGGTGAGCTTGGCCAATTGCCAGGTAATCAGTAGGACAGCGAGCGAGGTGGCAATGACCGGTAAACGCTGTAGCAACCAGTGCGTGCCGCGCTGCACGCGTGGGTTCGCTGCGAGATCAGGCAAGCCCTGCAAGCCGGCGGCTACGTTCATCGAATGTCCATGTTGGCGCGTCGTTGCCGTATTGTGTTTGTCGGTTGCAAGCGTTGCTCGAAGTCTTCCAACCAGCCGCCCTCGTCGTTTATGAGGCTTTCGAAAACTGGCAAAGGGTCCGGTTGGAGACGGCGGTCCGCCCATGATAAGGAGTTGAGACCTGCAAGCTCAAGTGATGGTTCCAAGTGATCCATTGTGGGCTATGTAGTGGAAAGCGGACATTTTTTGCAGTTCTCGGTTGTGACCTTGTTATTGCCCCTTTTCCACCCTATAAAGGGATCAAGCGATCCTATTGCATGGCCATGAGCGAAGAGAGAACGCAGCACCATGAGCGCGGGTTGGTTGTAGAGGAGGCGAAGCCTCGTCTTAAACGTCCGCCGCTCTATCAAGTCATTCTATTGAACGACGATTACACTCCTATGGAGTTCGTCGTCGATGTGCTGGAACGTGTCTTCAAGTTGGACCGCACCACTGCCACCCGTGTCATGCTCGAAGTGCATACCCGGGGCAAAGGTGTCTGCGGCGTATTCACCTACGAAATTGCCGAGACCAAGGTCGCCCAAACGACCTCGTACGCCCGGCAGCATCAGCATCCCCTGTTGTGCACGATGGAAGAGACTTAAATGCTAAGTAGCGAACTAGAGATCTGTCTCAACGAAGCATTCCAGGCCGCCCGAGACGCGCGCCATGAATTCATGACGGTCGAGCACCTGCTGCTCGCCATCGTCGATACGCCCAAAGTCCGCGACGTGCTGCGTTCGTGCGGGGCCGATGTGGCCAAGTTGCGTAAGGACCTGAAGGACTTCATCGATCAAACCACACCGCGCCTGAAGGAAGACGACGACCGCGAGGTCCAGCCTACGCTTGGCTTCCAGCGTGTGCTGCAGCGGGCGGTTTTCCATGTGCAGTCGAGCGGCAAGAAAGAAGTGACCGCCGCCAACGTGCTGGTCGCGATTTTCAGCGAAAAGCACTCGCATGCCGCCTATCTGCTCTCGATGCAGGACGTTGCGCGACTCGATGTCGTCAATTACGTCTCGCACGGTCTCTCGAAGCTCGGCGATGAGCGACCTGAGAAAGAAGAAGCCAGCAACACCGAAGGCGGCGAGCGCGAAGCCGAGGGCGGCACCGCTCTCGACAAGTACGCGACCAATCTCAACAAGCTCGCTACCGAGGGCCGCATCGACCCATTGATCGGCAGGCAGATGGAAGTCGAGCGCACGATCGAAATCTTGTGCCGCCGCCGCAAGAACAATCCGCTCTATGTCGGCGAAGCCGGCGTCGGCAAGACTGCGCTCGTCGAAGGTCTGGCGCGCCTCATCGTCGAGGGCAAAGTGCCCGATGTGTTGAGCGACGCGACCGTATTCTCCTTGGATATGGGCTCATTGATTGCGGGTACCAAGTATCGCGGCGATTTCGAGAAACGTTTGAAGAGCGTGTTGTCGGAAATCAAAAAAAATCCGGGATCCATTCTTTTCATCGATGAGATTCATACGGTGATCGGGGCCGGCGCGGCGTCGGGCGGTGTGATGGATGCGTCGAACTTGATCAAGCCGGCACTCGCCAATGGCGAGTTGCGTTGCATTGGGTCGACGACCTATAGCGAGTACCGCGGCATCTTCGAGAAGGACCACGCGCTGGCGCGTCGCTTCCAGAAGATCGATGTTGTAGAGCCTTCGGTGCCGGAGACCATCGAGATTCTGAAGGGGCTGCGCACCAAGTTCGAAGAACACCACGGCGTGAAGTATCTGGATGAATCGCTGACGTCCGCAGCGGAATTGGCTGCCCGTCACATTAACGACCGACAATTGCCGGATAAGGCGATCGATGTCATCGATGAGGCCGGTGCGCGATTGCGCTTACGTCCGGTCGACAAGCGCGAAACGACGGTGACGGTCCAAATGATCGAAGACGTTGTGGCGCGAATCGCGAGAATCCCACCGAAAACGGTATCGACCTCGGATCGCGATGTGCTCAAGAACCTCGAGCGCAATTTGAAGCTAGTCATTTACGGTCAAGACAAGGCCATCGAGACGCTGGCGGCCGCCATCAAGATGTCGCGCTCCGGTCTCGGCGATCAACGCAAGCCGGTAGGTTCGTTCCTGTTCGCCGGTCCAACGGGCGTCGGTAAGACTGAAGTCACGCGGCAATTGGCGTTGACGTTGGGCGTGGAGCTGATTCGCTTCGACATGTCCGAGTACATGGAACGGCACACGGTGTCGCGCCTGATCGGTGCGCCTCCGGGCTACGTCGGGTTCGATCAAGGCGGCCTGTTGACCGAGCAGATCAACAAGCATCCGCATTGCGTGTTATTGCTCGACGAAATCGAGAAGGCACACCCAGATGTCTTCAACTTGCTGCTGCAAGTCATGGATCACGGCACGCTGACGGATAACAATGGCCGCAAGGCCGATTTCCGCCACGTCATCATTGTAATGACGACCAACGCGGGCGCTTTCGAGATGAACCGTCCGTCGGTTGGTTTCGTGCAATCGGATCACACGACCGATGGCATGGAAGCGATCAAGCGGCTGTTCGCGCCGGAATTCCGTAACCGCATCGACGGCATCATTCAGTTCGCAGGCTTGGATACGCGGACGATCCAGCGCGTGGTCGACAAGATCCTCGTGGAAGTCGAAGCTCAGCTCGAGAGCAAGGGCGTGCAATTGCACGTCGACGACGCCGCGCGCGAATGGCTTGCAAAGAAAGGCTTCGACCCGAAGATGGGCGCGCGTCCGATGGCTCGCCTGATTCAGGATGCCATCAAGCGGCCGCTCGCCGAAGACTTGCTGTTCGGCAGCTTGGTCAATGGCGGTCATGCCTACGTAAGCGTCGATTTCAAAAAGGACGAGCTCAAGGTGGAGGCGAGGTCGGCGGAGGAGCCGGCGCTACTCGAATGACGCTCACTGCGCCATTCTCGCACCGGGGCCACAGGTAACAGGCTTCAGGCTACAGGTCGGAATTGAGACGGGAAAACAAAAACGCCGGCACTGCCGGCGTTTTTATTTTCGGATTCCTTTCTGGCCAACTTACCAGCGGCCAGCGCAGCGCTCGCGCCGCTACTTGCCGCGATAAACGATTCTTCCCTTGCTCAAGTCATACGGTGTTAATTCCACCGTGACTTGGTCGCCGGTGAGGATGCGGATGTAGTTCTTGCGCATCTTGCCGGAGATATGAGCCGTTACCGTGTGGCCGTTGCTCAGCTGCACCCGGAACGTCGTATTGGGCAGCGTGTCGACCACGCGGCCTTCCATCTGAATTGCATCTTCTTTAGACATGAAGCTCCACAGGCGAAAAAAGCGCGCGAATTGTGCATAAACCCCGCCGGCAATGCAATGAAGCGACGGAACTTCGCGCTGTCAGACGGAGGCCGACAGGTTCCGGGTGGCGTCATAGGCCCAGGGACCCCCCGGGTCCGGCGGCTGAGCATGTACTGCAAGCAACGCGCTGAAGTCCGCGCGGGGTATCGCTTTTGCTCCGAGACTGAGCAGGTGCGAGGTGACCATTTGGCAGTCGATCAGCACGAAATTGCGGCGAATCAGTTCATCGCAAAGATACTTCAACGCCACCTTCGAGGCGTCTCGAACGCGCGTGAACATGGATTCCCCGTAGAAAATTCGACCCAGCGCAACCCCATAGAGGCCGCCGGCAAGTTCGCCGTCGCGCCACACTTCGATGCTATGCGCGAATCCCTCTTCGTGCAGCCGGCAGTACGCTGCGCGCATTTCGCGCACGATCCAGGTTCCTTCCGCGCGCAACTCGCTGTCGCCACAGGCATCGATCACGTCGCCGAAGGCGGAGTCGAAACGAACATCGAAGCCGGCGTTCCGGACCGATTTGGCGAGACTGCGCGACACTTTGAGCTCGGTCGGGATCAGGACCGCTCTTGGATCCGGCGACCACCAAAGGATGGGCTGCCCGCGCGAGTACCACGGAAAAATGCCAAGGCGATAGGCCGTGAGCAATCTCGCGGTCGATAAGTCGCCGCCTGCGGCCAGCAACCCGTCCGGCTCCGCCAGCGCGCGTTCCACGGGAGGGAACTCAAGCGGTCCGCGCTCTCCCAGCCAGACGATCCGCGTCATGGGCCGATCCCTGTATTGTCGATATCGTCGCGGCGGAACGGAAGATGTTCGTTGACCGATTCGATGTAGCGATCGACCGCTTCGCGCTCCTGCGCCGCATGCGAGGCAATCGCGCGCGCGAACTGGGGATCGGAGATCCAGTGTGCCGAAGACGTTTTGGCGGGGCCAAACCGGCGAGCAATTTTGTGTTCGCCTTGCGTGCCGGGCTCGAAGTGCAAAAGACCGTGCTCGATGCAGTACTCGATGCCTTGGAAATAGCAGGTCTCGAAATGCAGGCTGTGGAACTCCGCCGCCGCGCCCCAGTATCTGCCGTAAAGAGTGTTCCCGCCTAAAAAGAAAATCGCGCAGGCAACCGGACGTCCTTCGAACATCGCAAACTTGATCATGATGGAGCGCGGCAAGTCGCGGCCGATGGTTCTAAAGAACGTCTCGTTGAGATAGTGCTCGTGGCCGTGACTGTTGAACGTCGCTTCCGAGAGTTGCATCGCCACGCGCCATTGCGCATCCGTCAGTTCATCGCCATGCAGCGTTTCGAATGTGATCCCGGCTTCCGCGACACGCCGCCGCTCGCGTAAGGCTTTTTTGCGCTTGTCGGCGCGGAATGTCGCGATGAAGTCGTCGAAGGTTTTGAAATCGCGATTGCGCCAGTGAAATTGGCAGTCGGATCTCGCGATAAAGCCGTTGTCTTGCAGTAGTTGCTGCTCCTCCGGCGTCGTGAAGAGCACGTGTGCCGACGACAGGTTCAACGTGCGAGCGTGCTCCAGCAAACTGGCAACCAATTGTTTGCGAATGGCAGCTTGTTCTGAAGGTGGGCGCGTTGCCGCCAGCAATCGAGATCCGCTTGCGGGCGTAAAGGGGATGGCGCTCAGTAATTTCGGATAGTACTCACGGCCGCTGCGGGCATAGGCGCTCGACCAGCTAAAGTCGAATACGAACTCGCCCCAGGAATGCGGCTTGGCATAGAGGGGCAGTGCGCCAATCAGTTCGTTGCCCTCTCTCAAGATCAGGTGCAGCGGTTGCCATCCACTCGACGCGTTGGCGCAGCCTGTTTGCTCGAGTGCGAGCAGGAATTCATGCCGAAGGAAGGGATTGCCGCCCAAATCGAGTGCGTTCCAGTCCTTTGCGGCCACCTCCGTCAGCGATGCGATGACCTGAACGCTCATTGTCTAGATCTGCACTCCCAGCGGCATCTACTTCCCTTTGTGCTCGGCGTCTACCTGATCGAGATACTTGTCGGCGTCGAGCGCTGCCATGCAACCCGTGCCGGCAGAAGTAATCGCCTGGCGATACACGTGATCCGCGACATCGCCGGCGGCAAATACGCCTGGGATGCTGGTACCGGTCGCGCCGCCCTCGGTGCCCGACTTCACGGTGAGATAGCCGCCACGCATCTCTAACTGTCCAGCGAATAATTCCGTATTGGGCGCGTGGCCGATCGCGACGAAAACACCACTCAATGGAAGGTCTTTCTTCTGGCCATCGACGGTGGACGCGACTCGCAAGCCGTTCACGCCGGTGGCGTCGCCCAAGACTTCATCGACAGCATGATTCCATAGCAGCGTGACTTTGCCGGCAGCCGCGCGTTCACGGAGATGATCCTGAAGAATCTTCTCCGAGCGTAGCGTGTCGCGGCGATGCACGAGCGTGACATGTGAAGCAATGTTCGACAGATACAGCGCTTCCTCGACAGCCGTATTGCCGCCGCCGATGACGGCGACCGGTTGGTTGCGAAAAAAGAACCCATCGCAAGTCGCGCAGGCCGAAACGCCTTGGCCGCGATACTTGGTTTCCGATTCGATACCGAGATATTTGGCGGTCGCGCCGGTTGCGATAATCAGCGCATCGCAGGTGTACTCGCCGCGATCGCCCTTGAGCCAAAACGGCCTGCGCTTCAAATCCACTTCGTTGATGTGTTCGTTCAGAACCTCTGTGTTGAAGCGTTCCGCGTGCTTGCGCATCCGCTCCATGAGGCCAGGTCCGGTGAGGCCATGAACATCGCCCGGCCAGTTATCGACTTCCGTCGTCGTCATCAATTGGCCGCCTTCCGCCATACCCGTGATGACGACGGGTTGTCGGTTCGCACGTGCCGCGTAAACGGCAGCAGCGTAGCCCGCAGGACCGGAGCCGAGAATGACGAGGCGAATGTGGCGTGGCGTTGAACTTGTCATGATCCAGTAACTGGCTGAGAGGTGAAGAGACTTGCGGCATTGTGCCGCATTTCAAGCGGTCTCGGCATCGCTCCAGGGCCGGGAGTTATTCCTTCGCTGCGGTATCTAATAGCGGCCGGTTTGGCGATAATGACATCAAGGACCGTAGGGTCGTGCGGCGAGTCCTTGAAACCAATGAGGACGAAGCTCCTCCGAGACTTAGTTCGAGGTATGGTTCGAGTTTTACGATGGCAACTACTGCGGAAGAAACTCAAGAAGTCAGTCGACGCCGTGTCGCCAAGGGCAAGGAGTCCAGAGTCGGCGCAGCCGTCATTCGCTCGTTGCGCGAAGGCGCGCTCTGGGTGTTTGGGGCCTTGGCGCTCATCTTGTTGTTGGCGCTAGCTTCCTACGATCGTAACGACCCTTCCTTTTCGACCACCGGCGAGCCCGGACCGGTTAACAATCTGATCGGCCGAGCAGGCGCGGAGATCGCCGGATTTTTGGTGTTGCTGTTCGGCAAACCGGCATTCTTGTTTCCCGTAATGATCGCGTTTGCCGGCTGGCTGCTGTTCCATCGTCGAGCTGATCAGGAGCGCGCGAACCGCATCGCGCTCGCATTTCGAACTGGCGGCTTCATCGCAACACTGCTGACTAGCTGTGGGCTGGCCTCGCTGCATTTTTCCGGCGTCAATTATCCGAGTAAGGCGGGCGGAGTCCTCGGTAATTTAGTCGGCGACGGCTTGGTGAGCGTGATGGGCTTCCTCGGTGCGACGCTTTTGTTGCTCGCGCTGTGGCTCGCTAGCGTCTCGCTGTTCTCCGGTCTCTCGTGGCTCGATGTCATGGATCGCACTGGCCGCGCAACACTGCGTCTGGTCGAGTGGGTGCAGGCGCGCATCGCGCAGAAGCGCGAATTGAAAGCCGGTCGCGAAGTGAAGGAGCAACGTCAGGAAGTCGTTCGCGAGCAACAGCAGAAAGTTACCAAACGTCCCCCGCCGAAAATCGAGACGCCTGCGCCGGTTGTCGAGAAGAGCGAACGCGCCGAGCGTGAACGCCAAGTTACGATGTTCGAGCCGCCCGCATCCAACGAGCTGCCGCCGCTTGCGATGCTGGACGATGCGCCGACGCAGACGGCGGGTTATTCGCCCGAAGCGCTCGAAGCGATGTCCCGGTTGGTCGAGATCAAGCTGCGTGACTTCGGCATTGAAGCGGAAGTTGTCGAAGTTCATCCGGGCCCGGTAGTCACGCGATTCGAATTGCGACTTGCCGCCGGCGTCAAGGTTAGCTCCGTCAGCAATCTCGCGAAAGATTTGGCGCGTGCGTTGTCGGCTATCAGTGTGCGCATCGTCGAAGTCATCCCCGGCAAGTCGACCATCGGTCTTGAAATTCCGAACGAAAAGCGCGAACTCGTCACGTTGGGCGAGATCATCAAGTCGAAGGCGTATGACGACATGGCCTCGCCACTGGCGTTGGTGCTCGGCAAAGACATTGGCGGTCAACCAGTGGTGGCGGATTTGGCGCGCATGCCTCACTTGTTAGTGGGCGGGACAACGGGCTCAGGTAAGTCGACGGCAGTCAACGCGATGGTGGTGTCATTGCTCTACAAGAGCACGGCCGAACAAGTTCGCATGATCATGATCGATCCGAAGATGCTGGAGCTTTCGGTATACGAAGGCATTCCCCATCTGCTGTCTCCGGTCGTCACTGACATGAAGCAAGCGGCGAACGCGCTGCGCTGGTGCGTAGCTGAAATGGAACGGCGCTATCAACTGATGGCGGCGCTCGGTGTGCGTAACCTCACCGGCTTCAACCGCAAAGTGAAGGATGCGAAGGATGCGGGGCAACCGATCCGTGATCCGCTCCTGATGAAGATGCTCGGGCCGGAAGGCAGAACGGAAGATGTGCCGTTGCTCGACCCACTGCCGTTCATCGTCGTGATCATCGATGAGTTGGCGGACATGATGATGATCGTCGGCAAGAAGGTCGAAGAGCTGATCGCTCGATTGGCGCAAAAGGCGCGCGCTTCGGGCATTCATCTCGTGCTGGCAACGCAGCGTCCGTCAGTGGACGTGATCACGGGCTTGATCAAAGCAAACGTGCCGACGCGCATCGCGTTCCAAGTGTCAGCCAAAGTGGATTCGCGCACGATTCTCGACCAAGGCGGCGCGGAGCAACTCCTCGGTCACGGCGATATGTTGTTCTTGCAACCGGGCACGTCTGTGCCAGTTCGAGTTCACGGCGCGTTTGTGTCGGATCAAGAAGTGCATCGCGTGGTTGGCAGTATCAAGGGCGTCGCTCCCTCGTACATCGAAGAAATCCTGTCGGGGCCGAGCGGTTTCGTGCCGGGCTTGCCGGACAGCATGCAAGCGGACGGCGTCGAAGGCGAGGTCGATTCGGAACAGGATTTGCTCTACGACGAGGCGGTGCGCATCGTGGTCGAGAGCCGTAAAGCATCGATTTCAGGCGTGCAACGCCGCTTGAAGATCGGTTACAACCGTGCCGCTCGCATGATCGAAGCGATGGAAGCTGCGGGGCTCGTTGGCCCGCTGCAATCCAACGGCATGCGCGAAGTGTTGGCGCCGGCGCCACATCAAGATTGAGTTCTCAACCTTTGCAAATCACCGCGATGAATGTTCGCTTAGCTTTCTACGCCGTCGTCGGATTCGTACTGTTTGCTACGCACGGCGTCGCAGTCGCTCAAAGCCCGAAGCCGGCCACAAAATCCACCGTTCAGCCGACCAATAAGCTTGATGAGTTTCTGCAGAGCCTGCAGACGCTGCAAGCCGATTTTAGGCAGCTGTTGCGAGACGGGCAGGGCAGGCTGATCGAGGAATCACAGGGCACGCTTGCCATTCAGCGCCCCGATCGTTTTCGATGGGACTATCGCGAGCCGCACGAACAGGTGATCGTGGCCGACGGCAAGAAGCTTTGGCTCTACGATGTCGATCTAGAACAAGTGACAGTGCGGCCCATGGAGCAATCGCTGGCCGGCACTCCGGCGAGTTTGCTTTCCGGCGGTGATGGTTTGAACGCCAACTTCACCGTTCAAAATACGGAGAGCAAGGGCAAAGGAGTTGTCATGACGCTCAAGCCGAAACGCGACGACACTGATTTCAAATCGGTCCGCATTCGATTCATCGACAACGAACTGAACGGCATGGAGCTCGCAGACAAGTTGGGACAGACGACGACGCTTGAGTTCACGAATGTGAAACGCAATGCACCGCTGGACATCGCCCGTTTCAATTTCACGCCACCCGCGGGCGTGGATGTGATCGGATCGGGGCAGAACTCCGCCGCCAAAAAAGAGCAATGATGCATTGTTTACTGGCCTTCTGTTTTTACGCCTTCCATCTGGCTAGCGCCTAAAGCCTAGGGCCTAGCGACTTTCTCATGCTCCCGCTGCAACACCCGAAGACTTGGCTCGTGCTCGGCTGGGCGCTGGTCGCGCTGTCGCTTTGGGTGTGCCTGGTGCCGACTAATACGGCCGTGTTGGTGCCGTTGTTTGAGCTCAATGACAAGTTCATGCACATGTTTGGTTACGTCGTCCTGATGCTGTGGTTTGCCGGCATCTATCCGCGCTCCCGATTCAGGTGGATAGCGCTCGGGCTTTTCGCGATGGGGGCCGGGGTTGAGGTGCTGCAAGAACTGATGTCGGTCGGTCGAAGCGGCGATGTCTACGACGCGGTTGCGGATACGCTTGGCATTGCGATCGGCTATTTTTCTGCGGTGCGCTGGCTCGGCGGCTGGGTTCAGCGTCTGGAAACGTTTCTCCTTGCTTTAAAGTCGTGACGGAAGTAACCGGCAAAGCGATTGACAGCCGGCCGCTCGCGGCGCGTCTGCGGCCCACATCGCTCGACGACTACGTCGGTCAGGAGCACGTGCTTGCGCAGGGGAAGCCGCTACGCCGGATGTTGGAAGGCGAGCATCTGCACTCCATGATTTTGTGGGGGCCGCCAGGTACTGGGAAAACGACGCTAGCGCGAATGGTGGCGGAGCGGTGCAATGCGGAATTTATCGCGCTGTCCGCAGTGCTTGCTGGCGTCAAAGACATTCGCGCGGCAGTTGAGCAGGCTCAATCGATCAAAGCTGCGTCCGGGCGGCGCACTGTGCTGTTTCTGGATGAAGTGCATCGCTTCAATAAAGCGCAGCAAGACGCATTCTTGCCGTGGGTCGAAGACGGCACGTTCGTGTTCATCGGCGCGACGACGGAGAATCCTTCTTTCGAACTGAACAACGCGTTGCTGTCGCGTGCGCGCGTATATGTCCTGAGGGCATTAACCGAAGAGCAGTTGCAGCAAGTGATTCGCAGAGCGTTGACCAGCGCCGGCGCGTCGGCAGAAGACTCGGCCATCGAGCAGATCGCTCGGGCGGCGGATGGCGACGCGCGTCGCGCTCTGAATATGGTGGAGCTCGCCATTGACTTGGCGAGTAATGCGCAGCATCGAGTGACGGACGCGATCGCCGCGGAAGTATCGGCAGGCGGGCTGCGTCGCTTCGATAAGCAGGGCGAAGCGTTCTACGATCAGATTTCCGCCCTTCATAAGTCCGTTCGCGGTTCGGATCCGGATGCTGCGTTGTATTGGTTCTGCCGTATGCTCGATGGAGGGTGTGACCCCCGTTACATTGCGCGGCGCGTACTGCGCATGGCATCCGAGGATATCGGCAATGCGGATCCCCGGGCCTTGACCTTATCGTTGGAAGCTTGCGAAGTTTACGAACGGCTAGGGTCGCCGGAAGGAGAACTGGCAATCGCGCAAGCAGTGGTCTTTATGGCGTGTGCTGCCAAGAGCAATGCGGTCTATGTCGCGTTCGGCGAGGCGATGGGCGATGCGCAGTCGCTCGGCTCGTTGGAGGTGCCGCTCCATTTGCGCAATGCACCGACGAAACTAATGAAAGGACTCGGGTACGGCGATAAGTATCGATACGCGCACAACGAACCGGACGCTTATGCGGCAGGCGAAAAGTATTTTCCTGATAGCATAGGGTCGCGCGAATACTATCGGCCGGTGCCGCGCGGTTTGGAAATCAAGATTGCCGAGGCGCTAGCACGCCTGCGCCAACGGAAGTGAGCCGCGTAGAGAATATTCATGCTCGACATTAAATTACTTCGTACAGATCCGACAGCCGTTGCAGCGAACCTCGCGCAACGCGGCTATGTTCTCGACGTTCATCACCTGAAGTCGCTAGAAGAGACCCGCAAGAAGATTCAGATCCGTGCCGATGAGCTTCGCAGCGAGCGCAACAACCACGCGAAGAGCGTAGGCAAAGCGAAGGCGCAAGGCCAAGATATTGCGCCGCTGTTGGCAGGCGGCGACGAGTTGGGCACGGAGGTCACACGAGTCGAAGCTGAGCTCGGCGAAGTCCAGAGCAAGCTCGATCAGTGGTTGATGACCATTCCCAACGTGTTACATGCGTCGGTCCCAGCAGGTCGCGAGGAAAGCTCGAACGTTGAATTGCGTCGCATAGGCGAACCGCGAAAGTTCGACTTCGAACCGAAGGATCATGTCGACGTCGGTGAGAAACTTGGCGGCATCGATTTCGCGGCGGCCGGCAAAATCTCGGGTGCGCGCTTCTCGGTCCTGAGCGGGCCGACGGCTAGACTGCAACGTGCTCTCGTGCAGTTCATGTTGGATTTGCATTCCCGCGAACACGGCTACAAGGAGGTGTACGTGCCGTTCATGGTAAATGCCGATTCGCTCCGAGGCACCGGCAACTTGCCGAAGTTCGAGGCCGACCTCTTCGCCCTAAAGGGCGAATCTGGCCTGTATCTGATACCAACCGCCGAAGTACCCGTCACTAATTTGGTGCGCGACGTGATCGTCGACTCTAAGGACATGCCACTCAAATTCGTCGCGCATACGCCGTGTTTCCGATCGGAAGCGGGTTCCTACGGCAAAGACACACGCGGTCTCATTCGCCAACACCAGTTCGAAAAAGTGGAACTCGTGCATATCGTGCGACCCCAGGATTCGCACACTGCGCTCGAGGAACTCACTAGTCACGCAGAGACGGTCTTGAAGAAACTGGACTTGCCGTATCGCGTCATGGCTTTGTGTGCGGGTGACATCGGTTTCGGATCCACGAAGACCTACGATCTGGAAGTGTGGCTGCCTGGCCAACAGAAGTATCGCGAGATTTCGTCTTGCTCGAATTTCGAAGCATTCCAAGCACGCCGCATGCAAGCACGATGGCGCAATCCCGAGACAGGCAAGCCCGAGCCCCTTCATACGCTGAACGGATCGGGCGTGGCAGCAGGGCGCGCGTTGGTTGCGATCTTGGAGAACTACCAGCAAGCGGATGGCAGCGTTGTGGTGCCCGATGTATTGCGTCCCTACATGGGGGGCGTCGATGTCATTCGTCCGTAGCGTCTGGCACCGTTAGCTGAGTTAGGTCGAGCATAAAAAAAGCGCCGCATTGCGGCGCTTTTTTATTAGGGCGATCGAGCCCGGTTAATCGTCGTTGGCCGCGCCGAACAGGTGCAGCAAGCTCATGAACATGTTGTAGATGCTGACGTAGAGCGTCACGGTGGCGGAAATGTAATTGGTCTCGCCGCCATGAATGATCGCGCTGGTTTGGAACAGCATGATGCCGGCCGACAGCAGTACGAACATGCCGGAAACCATCAGTGACAGCGCGCCTAGATTGAAGAAGTAGGCGACTAAGCTCAGCACGAATGCTGCGATGACGCCGACTACCAAGAACCCGCTCATGAAGCTGAAATCGCGGCGAGTCGTCAGCGCATAAGCTGAGAGGCCGACGAATGACATGGCGGTTGTACCGAGTGCCAGCATGACTACCTGTCCGCCGTTCGGAATCGAGGTCAGGTAGTAGTTGACGATGGGTGCTGCAGTGAGGCCCAAGAAGCCCGTCAGTAGGAACACGAACAGCAATCCAAGGCTGCTATCGCGCGTCTTCATCGTTGCGAACAGTAGGGCGAAATAACCGCCCAATGTGATCCACATGTTCATCGGCGGCATGTTCATCGAGATGGCGATGCCGGCCACAATGGCGCTGAAGCCTAGCGTTGCGCCCAGCAGCAAGTACGTGTTGCGCAGTACTTTGTTGGTACTGAGCTCCGATGCGGTACTTGTTCTGACTATGGAAGGCACGCTGTTCATTTCACTCTCCAAGATCTAACCATGCGAATCGAGGGCTTGTGCCCAATCTGGGGCCAACTATAGCAAACACAATCACTGGACCCGGTCTCTGCACGGAAGTTCCATTGCACATTGGTGCCACAAAGATGCTTGGGCCCTTTGAGCTGACTATAATGCGCGCCCGGTTCCAGCCCTCCCTAGCGGCTGGACCGGATCGCGAGTGCTCGACGGAAGTGTGGCCGAGTGGTTTAAGGCTCCAGTCTTGAAAACTGGCGAGGGGGTGACCCCTCCGTGAGTTCGAATCTCACCGCTTCCGCCATCCCTTTGGGCCAGTCTCCGTGCTCCTTTTGGTGTGCAAGGCTGGGTTTATGCGCGGAATCCCATAGTCACCAACTGGTAGTATCCCGTTATGGAAAAGGAGCTCAAAAGACTTAAGCGGCGTCCGTTTATGTTCCCGCTCTTGCTGCCTATCGTGGTGATGGCGGTAGTGGTAGCAGCGGGCTTGTGGGTATGGGACATGCGCGCCACAACTGTGGTCGTGATCGTGCGCCATGCCGAGGTCGACGCCGACGGCAATGCCGATCCCAACCTCAGTCTGTTGGGGCGGGAGCGCGCCGCGCGCCTAGCGCGAATGCTTAGCGACGTGGGCGTGAAGGAAGGCACCTCCGTCAATCGTGGCGTCGATGCAATTTATGCGTCGGAATTACGTCGCACGCAGCAAACTGCCGCGCCGCTTGCGGAGTCTCTGTCGCTGCCGATCAATGTGCTCGCAGCTGCCGGATGGAGCGAATTAGGTGATCGTTTGAAGAGCGAGCAACAAGGAAAAGTCGTGCTCGTCGTCGGGCACAGCAATACTGTCCCGACTTTGGTGGAAGCGCTCGCGGCCGAGAAAGTAACGATCGGGGAAACCGAGTTCGACCATTTGTACGTGGTATTTGTCCCGCGTTTATCGCGAACTCGGCTTCTGCATTTACGCTTCTGACGATTTGTCGCGTTTGAAGAATTTTGCGAACGCCGCAGCGCCGCCTGCGACAACTAGAAAAATCACCTTCGCAAACTTCAATAGGAAAGCGCCCAGTACCGCGATTAGGCCGAGTTTCTTTGCGGCCAGACCGCCCACCAAAGCAGCAAGACCGTAGGCGGCAACCTTGTCGGTCGAAGCGTTGAAGTCTGTATAGCGCTTGCCGTCGTTAAAGGTAGTGGCCGCGAGCAATTCTCTGGCGGCGAGCTTGTCAGTAGTCACCGTGGCGGCGGTTGTCACCAGGTCGAGCGAGAAATAACCCTCGCGCCCCAGCAGGTAGGTGTTGTAGTTGATTGTTGGATCGGGATCGTCGACACCCTTGTTGCGCGCTTCGATCGACCAAACAAGACGTTGCGACGTGCCGTCGTACGTCGGCGATTCTATCCACCGCGTGACCTCCAAAGGCGGAATGCCCATCGATGTCCGACGCTCGTTGCCCGCCTCGGTGCCTTCTTTCAAGTTATCGAGCAGCTCCTTGGCGTCCCAATTTTTAGCGTCGTCGTCTTTGATGTATCCGGACTCTTCATAGTCAACGGTCACGAACCAGGGTGCATCCGCCAGGGGCACGATCAAGCCTATGAACCGGCCGTCGACTTGATTGCCCATGGATTCCATCACGCGCGTAGCTTCCTTCACAGGGATGAAAGCGTATCCGTCGGGTAATTGAAGCGAGCCTTGATCGCGAAGCGTGACGGTGCTGGGTCCGCGCTGCATCGCAGCCCCAGCAGCTTCCCATGCGGCTTTCGATGGATGTTCAGCCGGCGGCGCCGATTCCTGCGCGAACGCAGTCAGCGTCATTAACGACCAGATGAGAGCGGCGAGCGAGGGGATAATCCGTTGCATATGTTTTTGTCTCCTTTGGATAAAAGTAGCATGGCCGGTCGCGGGTTCGCCAGCTCGGGTTCGCAAGCCCAAACGGTCGCGATTTTGGCCAGGGCGGCTTGCTCGCGATACGGAGCGCAATGCTACAATTCGCGCCGCACCGTAAGTGGGGCCATAGCTCAGATGGGAGAGCGTCTCGTTCGCAATGAGAAGGTCAGCGGTTCGATCCCGCTTGGCTCCACCAATCTTTCTTTCTTGCTACTTCTTTCTTTGGATTGGCAAAGAAAGAAGTAGTAATACCAGGGAGCGCGGAAGCGCGCCGACCCTCAGAGAGTCGCTACATTTCCTTTGGATTGGCAAAGAAAAAGTGGATGACACCAAGGAGGCGCGAAGCGACCACATACCCTCAATCGACATCTCGGATGACGAGTCGTCGAGTCAGTGTCCGAACATTCCTGCTTTACTCGCGAACGCGACGTTAAAGCAGAAGAATTTCAGGGAGCGCGGCAGCGCACCGACCCGTATGCCAGCGTCAAAGTAGCGCACGGTCCGATCAACGACTCGCGCCCTCGTAGCTCAGTGGATAGAGCGATCGCCTCCTAAGCGATAGGTCGCAGGTTCAACTCCTGCCGAGGGCACCACCAAATTGAGCGGTCTTACTTCTTCGGCGCTGCGGCCGGAGCAGCCGCTGGGCGTTCCTTCATGACCAGTTGATCGACGACCGCAAACACTTTGTCTTGTCCGCCAGCGCTTTCTGCGGTTACTTTGTATTTACCGGCAACCACGATTGTGGGCGTGCCGTCGATTCGGTAAGCGCGCATCAATTCATCGGCGCGACGCAGTTGTGATTCCACATAGAAGCCGTTCGCCGCTTTCAAGAACTCGCCTCGGTTTAGGCCGAATGACGCGTAGAGATTCGCCAAATCGTCGATTTTCTGCACACGCTTATTTTCAACGAACAACGCGTTGAAAACTTTCTGATGCGTGTTGGCGACCGCGCCCATCGATTCTGCCGCATAGAAGCCGCGTGCTAGAACCTTGTACAGATCGTTGAACGTTGCCGGGACATACTTGAAGTCGACGACGCTTTTATTGGTATTGGGGCGCTTATGCCATGAATCCACAAAGGGCTGAAATTGGGCGCAGTGAATGCAGCCGTAGCTGAATACCTCGACCACTTCGACTTTGCCTGGCGCGCTATTTGTGGCTTGCGCAGGCGACAAAGCAATGTAGCCCGGGCCTTGTCCTTGCTGCGCTCCGGCGGTGGCGGCCAGTAACACGGCGAACGGCAAAAGCGATTTAAGGAAGCGAAGTTTGAACATGGTTCTACCTTTCTCGAGGGGACGACGTCACGGACCAAGCGAAGCATAGCGAATCGGGAGCCAACGAAAGAGGGGCAGCTGGGGGACTATTCGCGTCAAGAACCGTGAACTCACCCGAATCCAGCCCGTCGATTCAAGAGTAGATGCCCACGCCTGAACCCCGGATGACTCCCAAACCGACCGCCGTTCCGGTGGGCCGAGTGAGAGGTCCGACAAAAGACCGCGCCCTCCGCCAATTGTTCCCATTTTGGCGGCTCCGGTCGCTCTAAAACCTTGCCCCAGACTGGCCTCTAGAGCGGACGTCCTGTATTCTTCGCGGCCCTCGCAAACCGGGTGCTTCTACATAGGGGCAATTGGCTGCGAGTTCCTCCTTGCCTCACGACGGTGCTCGGCCGTTGGTGGCTTAACCCATAGGGAGACCTTCAATGCGTCATTACGAGATTGTGTTTTTGGTCCATCCGGATCAAAGCGAACAGGTTCCGGCCATGCTGGAACGATACAAGGGCATGATCGCGGCCGGCGGCGGCGCGGTGCATCGCCAAGAAGATTGGGGCCGACGCCAGTTGGCGTTCCCGATCGCCAAAGTTCACAAGGCACACTACGTGCTCCTCAACATCGAATGCGATGCCAAAACTCTGGGCGAACTGACCGGTGCATTCCGTTTCAGCGACGCCGTGCTACGTCACCTGGTGGTCAAGATGGATAAGGCCGACACCGAGCCTTCACCCATGGCCAAGGGCGACGAAGAGGCCCGCGAAGCGGCGTTCTCCGACGATGACGACGATGGCATGCCTGCCAACGCCTAAGTCATTAGTCAAAGCACTGGAGTATTCATATGTCGCGTTTTTTCCGCCGCCGTAAATTCTGCCGCTTCACTGCCGAAGGCATTGAGCAAATCGACTATAAGGACCTTGGCATGCTCAAGGCCTATATCACTGAGACTGGCAAGATTGTCCCCAGCCGCATCACGGGCACGAAGTCCAACTACCAGCGTCAGCTGGCGGTCGCCGTGAAGCGCTCGCGTTTCCTGGCATTGCTGCCGTACACCGATCAGCATTAATAATCGGTATCGACCGGGCGCATCGGATTCAAAAGTTTGGGGTAGAACATGCAAGTCATTCTCCTGCAGAAAGTTGCCAACCTCGGCAACATCGGCGATCTAGTTAGTGTGAAATCCGGCTACGGCCGTAATTTCCTGTTGCCAAAAGGCAAGGCAACCGTTGCCACGCCTGACAACGTCAAGAAGTTCGAGGCACGTCGCTCGGAACTCGAGAAAGCAGCGCACGACGAGCTCGCTGCTGCTCAAGCTCGCGGCGCCAAGCTGTCGGGGTTCAAAGTCACTGTGATGGCGAAAGCCGGCACGGAAGGCAAGCTCTTCGGTTCTGTCGGCACGGCAGACATCGCGGAGGCGTGCACACGCGCCGGGTTCAAAGTCGAACGCGCGGAAGTCGATCTGCAAGGCGGCTTGATTCGCAATACCGGTGATCATATCGTGAAGCTGATCCTGCACACCGACGTTGTCGTCGACCTTACTGTCACGGTCCTCGGCGAAGAGTAAGTTCCGACTCGTGGCTCGGCATATCAGTCGGCGCCATGGCTGAAATCGAATCACGCATGCTCCGTCGCCACCGTGAAAGTGGTGGGACGGATGCCGTGCGTGTTCCTCCGCACTCCGTCGAAGCGGAGCAAGCAGTGCTTGGCGGTCTCATGCTGGATAACAGCGCCTGGGACACCGTCGCAGATCGCCTGAAAGCTGAGGATTTTTATCGGCGAGATCACCAGCTGATCTTCGCGGCCATCGCCGAGCTGGCGGGTCGTAACGAGCCATCCGATGCAGTCACGCTTGCGGAGTTCCTCGAGCGTCGTAGTCAAGGAACCGAAACAGGCGGACTCGTCTATCTCGCTACGCTCGCGCGCGACACGCCTAGCGCCGCCAATATTCGCGCCTATGCCGATATCGTTCGCGAGCGCGCACAGCTACGCGGTTTGATTCGTGTCGGTGGAGAAATCGCCGGCAGCGTATTCGAAAACGATGGCCGGCCCGTTAACGAGCTGGTTGATGAGGCGGAACGTCGCGTCTTTGCGATTGCCGAAGTAAGTCGCAAAGGAAGCGGGTTCGTGGCGCTTCGCGACGATTTAGGATCGCTCGTGGACCGCCTTGACATGCTCCACAGCTCCGCCGGTAAGTTGACTGGCATCAGCACGGGTTTCGATAAGCTCGATGAAATGACCGGCGGTTTGCAGGCAGGCGATCTGATCGTGGTTGCCGGTCGTCCTTCGATGGGCAAGACTACCTTGGCAATCAATATTGCCGAGAACGCTGCCTTCGGCGCAAAGGTCAAAGTGGCGATCTTTAGTATGGAAATGTCGCGGGAGCAATTGGCGTTCCGCATGATTTCCTCATTGGGGCGCGTCGATCAATCTCGACTACGGCGCGGTCCTTATCAGGATGACGACTGGAAGCGAATCACGAGCGCACTTGGCCAAATGCGAGACGCGCCAATATTCATCGACGATGGCGCTGCGTTGTCGCCCACTGAAGTACGCGCGCGCGCGCGTCGACTGAAGCGCGAGCACGGGCTCGGTTTAATTGTCATCGACTATCTGCAATTGATGCAGGTAACCGGCAATACGGAAAATAGAGCGACAGAAATTTCCGAAATCTCTCGCTCGCTCAAAGCGCTCGCCAAGGAGCTTTCAGTGCCTGTCATCGCCCTTTCGCAGCTCAATCGAAGCGTGGAACAACGGCCCGATAAGAGGCCTGTCATGTCCGATCTGCGAGAGTCGGGCGCTATCGAGCAAGACGCCGATCTCATCATGATGATCTATCGTGACGAAGTGTATAACCCCGATTCCACGAAGAAAGGAACGGCGGACATCATTATCGCGAAACAGCGTAATGGTCCGGTGGGCGACTTCTTGTTGACCTTCCTCGGTAAGTACACCAAGTTCGAAAACTATGCCCCCGAGAACTACGGGGGATTCGGCTAACTCGCATGTCGTGGGGCCCGCGCGCCATTATCGATAGCTCAGCGCTGCGTCACAACTTGGGTGTGGTGCGCCGCTACGCGCCGCGCGCGAAAGTGATGGCGATCATCAAAGCGAACGCTTACGGCCACGGCCTAGCGCCGACAGCGCGCGCGCTGATTGGCGCCGACGCCTTTGGCGTAGCGCGACTTGCTGAAGGATTGGCCCTGCGCGACCAAGGTCTGGGTCAGCGCATCGTGTTGCTCGAAGGCGTTTTCACAAAGGACGACCTCGATATCGTTGCCGCACAAGGCTTCGAGATTGTCGTTCACACAGCTGAACAAGTCGCATTGCTGCTCGAGTGGCGCGGAGCCAAGCAGCATCACGTGTGGATCAAGGTCGATACTGGAATGAATCGACTGGGCTTCCGGATCGAAGACTTTCCCGGGGTGTGGCAGGCGTTGAACGGCTGCCGATCCGTAGCGGCAAATCCAAAATTGATGACGCATCTCGCCAGCGCCGACGAACGTGATAGTCAGCATACGGATGCGCAAGTCGCTCGCTTTCGCGTATTGGTCGAGAAGCTTGGCGTCGAGCGAAGCGCCGCAAACTCCGCGGGACTACTGGCGTGGCCGCAAGCGCACATGGAATGGGTGCGACCTGGCGTGATGCTGTATGGCGTTTCACCGTTCGCAGATGGGGTTGGCGCCGCGTTCGATTTGCGCCCGGCTATGACGCTCAGCACGCGTCTCATCGCTGTGCGTCTGGTCAAAGGCGGTGAACGAGTTGGGTACGGGGGTTCTTGGACCGCAAGTGCGGACAGCCGCATCGGCATCGCGGCCATCGGGTATGGCGATGGCTATCCGCGGCAGATCGGATCGGGATCGCCGGTGCTGGTGCGAGGCAAACGCTGCGCGATTGCAGGTCGCGTATCGATGGATATGATTGCGATCGATCTCGCCGCCGCGTCCGATGCACGCGTGGGTGACGAGGTGACGTTGTGGGGGCAGGGACTGCCGGTAGAAGAAATGGCGACCTGTGCCGGCACCATTCCATATGAGCTGATTTGCGGAATCAGTCAGCGCGTGACGGTCGAATATCGTTGATCGGTCGGCTGATCGGTCGCGCCTCGCCAGAGCCCAGCGCGACCGAATTACTCAGTTGGTGATGTAGAAACCCATCTTCACGCCAGCGAGCTGAATCACATCGTTATCGCGCAGCTTACAAGCCTGCTCGCCGATGCCTTTGCCGTTGACGAGGGGATAAGCGTTGTCGGCGCCGCCGTCGACATGAACGATCGAATAACCATCTGCGCGACGTGTAATCGCCGCGACTTGAATGCCGGGTCGTCCGAGGGTCGTGAGCGCCTTGTTGAGCTCCAATTCGCGACCTGCAAATGCGCCGCTCAATACTTGCAGCTTGGCTTTCGGCAATGCTGCGGGGCTCTCTGGTCTGGTTTGCAGAGCAGCTATGCGGCTCGGCATCGCATCCGAGGCCTTCTGTGCGGCCTTGGTTGCCATCGCCGATCCCGGCGTGATGATCATCGTCTTTTCGAACTCGTCCGGCTCGCTCTCCGCGGTTTGCGTATCCGCAAAACGCAATTGGTGATGACCGACCGTAATCACGTCGCCGTTTTGCAGCGCGTGTTTCTTAATAAGTTTGCCGTTGACGTACGTGCCGTTCGTGCTGTTCAAATCCTCTAGGAACGAATCGTTCAGGATGTTGATGATGAGGGAATGGTGTCCGCTCACCGCAGGGTTATCAATGCGAATGTCATTGTCCGCGAGGCGGCCAATGGTGTAACGCTCCTTGTTCATGTTGTACTCGGCGAGTACTTGGCCATCGAGGCTCAGGATCAACCGCGCCATTGTTTTCCCTCGTTGCCCACTACGGGACAACCGTTGCTAATCGCACCAAGAACAAGAGACCGCAGACAAACTCGCACACGGATTCAAACTCAGGCTCAATCAGATTCGCACTCAAGGTTCTTAATCGAACCAACCCAGAATCTTATTGACGACACCTCTGCGGGCAGCGAAGGACTCGGAGACCTGCGCCAAAATCAGCGAGACATTGTCCCGCCCGCCATTGTCGTTCGATAGCTGGATCAATTGCTTAGCGACTGTTTCAAGATTAGCACTAAAGGTGCTTATAGTTAAGTGAATGTCGTCGTCCTCGACCATGTCGGACAGTCCGTCTGAGCAAAGAACGTACACGTCACCCTTTTGAGCGACATGTTCGTGAATTTCGACGTCCACAGTAGGCTCGACGCCCAGGGCTCGTGTGACGTAGTTCTTGTTTGTGGCGCGGGCGGCTTCGGCCTGTGAGTAGAAACCCCGGTCGACCAGTTCCTGCAAAAGCGAATGATCGAGCGTCAGCTGCTCGAAGTGATTGGCTCGAAGCCGGTAGAGGCGGGAATCGCCTACATGCGCTACCGAGATCTTGTTGTCCGCAAAGATACAGGCAACGATCGTCGTACCCATGCCTTCGCATTGGGGCTGCGTCTTAGCCGTTTGGAAGATGATCTTGTTAGCGCGAATGATGGCATCGCGCAATACGATGCTGGGGCGGGACAAGCCGGTGTCGGCATCGACGGTACCCATGTCGGACTGGGCGACGGCTTCCTTCACCAAGCTCATGATCGTCTTGACGGCAATGCCGCTGGCAACTTCGCCGGCGTTGTAGCCACCCATCCCGTCGGCCAGCACCATGAGTCCGATGTCCGCATCGACGCCTATTGTGTCTTCATTGTGCTCGCGCACGCGACCCACATCGCTTAGACCCACCGATCGAATTTTGCCGCGTAATGTCATCGGGCAACCGCTTCCCTTCGGTTCGAGACACGCAAGCAATTGCGCAGTGCCATTGCCATTTCGGCGCCTGTTTGAAAGCGATCGACCGTGGTCTTGGAGAGGGCACGCGTGACGATTTGCTCTGCCATGTCCGGCAGTTCAGGACGTAGTGATCGAAGCGGGACGTGTGGCTCTGTGGCGATTTTTTGCATCAGACGCGTCATCGAATCGGCACGAAACGGTAACTGCCCGGTCAGTAGCTGGTAGAGCGTGATGCCGAGCCCAAATAAATCCGAGCGTCCATCGAGCGGCCGACCTTCAAGTTGCTCCGGCGACATGAATGACGGCGTGCCAAGCACGATGCCGGTCTTTGTTCTACTGGTATCGGTCAGTCGGGCGATTCCAAAGTCTGTGATCTTTAGGTCGTCGCTATCCTTATTGAACATTATATTAGCCGGTTTGATGTCGCGATGAACCACATTCTGCTTGTGCGCATAGTCGAGCGCTTCGGCGACACGGGCCGCCAGCGACAACACACGCTCGACCGGCAGTAGGTGAATGGACTCGGCATAGGTGCTCAAATGCTCACCGCGAAGGTATTCCATCGCGATGAAGGCAAGCCCGCGATCCTCGCCGGCGTCGTAAACGGTCACGATCCCCGGATGATTGAGTCGGCCGGCCATTTCGGCTTCACGGAAGAAACGGGCCCGGGCATCGGCCAGGTCGTCTTCGGCGAATTCCTCGGCGAGCGCGATGGCTTTGATCGCCACAACGCGGTTGATCTTGGGATCGCGGCCTAGATACACGACGCCCATGGCGCCCTTACCCAATTCACGCTCAATCTCGTAGCGTCCAAGGGTTTGTTTGCGAGACCCAGACGAAGCCGTCAGTGGCAGCGGAATTGTCGGCGGCTCGTTCTTGGCTGCATCGCGCGCAGTTCCCGGTTTACCGCCCTTGGCGGGCGCTTGCGCGATGTCCGCACGCCGCATCCTGTCCCGTCGTTGCACCACATCTTTGTAGCCGGTATCGAGCGATGACAGATGCGCATATACCTCGCCGGCCTTCCCGAATTGACGGCGGCGCTCATAGTCCTGGCCGATGCCGTACATCAGGTCCATCGAATGTGCGTCGGTCGGGCATCGGCGGAACGTCTCATAAGCGAGATCGAGTTGACCCTGACCTTGGAAAGTGAGGCCCAGCATCCGCAGGCTTTCCACGGCGTCGGCGCCTTGACCCCGAGTTACCCGTAAACGTTTGAACAACGCAACACTTCCGGTGCCAAGCACGGCGCCGAACAATGCTAGTGCCGGGAGGGCAGTTTGCAGCCAGATGGCAGCGATGCTCAAAGATGCGACTTGCACTGAAATGCAGACGGCGATGCCGAGCACCGCGACGACGATTCCAATCGTCGCACCTAAGCTCGGCAAGCCGCGGGCAGCAATTGCCAGCACGCCGATGACGAGCAGCCATTTGAAGACGAAAGCCCAGCCGGGCTGCTGGTAGTTGCGGTCGAGCTCGATACTAGCGGCGGCGTTCGCTACCAACCGCGCTGGCGTGAGCGTGAAACCTAGTGGCGAAAGACGTTGCCCGTCGATCGCAGCGGTATCCGTGAAGCCGACTATGATGGTCTTACCACGCAGCTGTTCGGGGCCCACCTCACCGGCGAGCACTCGCCAATACGGATGCTCTGGGATGGATCTTGCGCCGCTCACCGGGAAAAACGCCGGCCGCCAGGATAGATCGTCTTCGAGTTGCAAGTGACGTGGCCCAATCATGACGCGCGCTTCATCGTCGAATTTGATGTCGGCGTTCTGCTGGCCATGCATGGCGGCACTGACTGCAAGGCCGAGCGACGGCATCAACTGGCTACCCACACGGAGCGCCGCGAAGGTGCTGCGTTGTACTCGTTCGCGCGAATACGCGATCGTGAAACCGAACCCATGAGCATGCACCGCCAGGGCGCCTGGCGGCGTTTGCACATCGGCCGCGCGGTACGCCTGCATGGCGGGCTCAGCATCCGACGTTGCATACAATTTCTCGGTTGTGACAGCTTGCAACGTGTCGGCTTGCGACGTATCGGTTGGCTGGTCCGGCTGCTGACTCGCTGGAGATGCGGCGGCTTGCACGTCGACCGGCAGCAGCACGTTGCCGTGGTTCGAGATGGCGCTAGCTAATAAACTGTTTTGATCGAAGTCTGCAACCGAGCTGTCGAGCATCTTGCGGAGCTGTTCGCCTTGCGCGGATTTACCGAGATCGTCGGATTTCAATAAATCGATCGCCGCGCGCAGCTGCTGCAGTCCATCGCTGTTCGGCGTTTCGCCCAGGGGCATCGTGAATGCAACAACGGGTGCGCCCGCTGCCTGCAATCGCTGCAAAAGCTGTGCATGGACACCGCCCGACCATGGCCAGGCACCGAGCTTGGAAAGGCTCGCATCGTCGATCGCGACGATGGCAATATCGGAGGCCGGCGCGAGGCTGCTCGCACGCATGGTGCGGTCGTAGATGTATTCGTCGATGCGTTGGGCCGAGCCGGGAAATAGGACGCCACAGATGGCGACGGCCGCGGCCGCAACGCTGAGGCCCGGAATCCATGCGAAACGTTTGTCGGCAAGAGCTTTGGCCACGATTATCCGCGGTGACTCTTGAGCACGGTTCGAGATCGATTGTCTGTCCGAGTCCGCATGTCTAATAACGTGTTGTTGTTGCACTCGTCTATGAAACACCGCGCTGTCAGCCACGCACCGCCGCTCGTCTACCGAGGCGATGCTATGCAGGCTTTCAAGCATGACAATGCAGCGGCCGAGTATAGACCAAGCTTTTCTGTCAAATTGTCGGAGCGGTCACAGCTCGGTCGATCGCGCTCGCGGCTCGCGAGCTATCTGTGAACTATCTTTGAACTGAAGGCCGACTGTGTCTAAGACCCGCTCACTATACGTATGCGACAGCTGTGGTAATGAAAGCCTCAAATGGCAGGGCCAATGCCCTTCCTGCGGGGCTTGGAATTCGCTTTCTGCGATCAGTGTCCCAAAATCGGCGGGTAAAACCGCCCGGCCACTCGTGGCGGGCAGCGGCTCGAGCCAGCGCCTCAGTGAAATTGCACAAAGCGTGGAACCTAGGCTGTCGACGGGCATCGAGGAACTGGATCGAGTGCTGGGCGGCGGGTTGGTGCCGGGCTCGGTCACTTTGATCGGCGGCGAACCGGGTATCGGTAAGTCAACCTTGTTGCTGCAGGCAGGGGATTCCCTGAGTCACCGAGCGGACACGCTCTACGTGACCGGCGAGGAATCGTTGCATCAAGTGAGCTTGCGCGCCAAACGACTGGGAACATCGGGCGATACGCTGCGATTGCTGGCGGAAACGTCCGTCGAACAAGTGTTGGCCGAAGCGCAGGCCGCCAAGGTGAAAGTGCTGGTGATTGATTCGATCCAGACGATGCATACGGACGGTGTCGAATCGTCACCAGGCTCTGCCTCGCAAGTTCGTGAGTCGGCGGCCCAGTTGGTCCGCTTCGCAAAGGCGAGCGGCACGTCCGTGCTCATCATCGGGCATGTCACCAAGGAAGGCGTCATCGCCGGTCCGCGCATCCTCGAGCACATGGTCGACACCGTGTTGTATTTCGAGAGCGACGCGGGCAGTCGTTACCGCATGGTGCGCGCCGTTAAGAATCGCTTCGGCGCGGCCAATGAAGTGGGCGTGTTTGCGATGTCGGAGGATGGGCTGAAGGAAGTGAAGAATCCGTCCGCGATCTTCTTGTCGCGCCATCCGCAGCCGGTGGCGGGAAGCATCGTGATGATAGCGCGTGAAGGCACTCGACCGATGTTGATCGAGGTCCAGGCGTTGGTCGACGACTCTCAAGCAATGAATCCACGGCGCGTGGCTGTAGGCATCGAACAGCAGCGATTGGCGATGTTGTTGGCGCTGTTGCATCGACATGGCGATGTGGCGACGAGTGGACAGGATGTGTTCATCAACGTGGTGGGCGGCGTCCATATCGCGGAGACCGCTGCCGATCTGCCTGCGGTGCTCGCCGTTGTTTCAAGCGTGCGAGATCGACCGCTCGCGCAAGGACTCGTCTGTTTCGGCGAATTGGGATTGGCCGGAGAAATCAGACCGGTGCCGTACGGAGAAGAACGCTTACGGGAAGCGGCAAAGCACGGCTTTACGCGTGCAATCGTTCCGGCCGCGAACGAGCCGCGTCGACCTATCGAGGGATTAAGCGTTGTGGCTGTCGAGCGCCTCAGCGACGCGATCGCGCGCGCATTTTAGGGCTCGCACTGATCAGGCGGCTTTGTCCTTGTCTTTGACAGGAGCACGTACTGGCGCTCGCATGCGCACCGTCTTCACCGTGTTGTCCGCAATCTGCAGAATGTCGACGGCGTAGTCACCGAGCTTCAAGCTGACACCTGTATCGGGAATGGTTTCCAAGTATTCGACGATCAAGCCGTTGAGCGTGCGCGGACCCGTTGTCGGCAGTGACCATCCCAAGCGGCGATTGAGCGTGCGCACATTGATGCCGCCATTCACTACATAGCTGCCATCCGGTTCGCTATGAATGTCTTTGTGCAGCATGCCGGGCTCGGTCGTGAATTCACCGACGATTTCCTCGAGCAAATCCTCGAGCGTCACCAGGCCTTGAATATCGCCGTACTCATTCACCACCAACGCGCTGCGGCGGCGCAAACGCTGAAAATTCAGCAATTGCGCGTTCAGTGTTGTGCCTTCCGGGACGAAATAGGGCTCACGATTGCGCGCCAACTCGAGGAACTGTTCTTTGTCGAGTTCGCCGCGGGCCAACGCCTGCGCGACGCGTTTCAGATGCAAGATTCCGATTATGTTGTCGAGGCTCCCTTCATAGACGGGTAGTCGAGTGTGCGAGCTGTCGCGAATGACATCGAGAATCTCGTCCCAATCGCTCTCGGAATCGATGCCGGCGATCTCGTTACGCGGCACCATGATGTCGTCGACCGTCACCTTCTCGAGGTCGAGAATGTTGATCAGCATGCTTTGGTGGCGACGCGGGATGACAGCGCTGGCTTCGACGACGACAGTTCGCAATTCGTCGGCAGTGAGCGAATGCGATGCGGCTTGTTCCGGCGAGACGCCGAGTAATTTCAAGAGTGCGTTTGCCGCGAGGTTGGCGGCCCAGACAACCGGATAGAGCACGCGCACCAGCACGGCGTACACCCATGCCGCCGGCATGCCTAAGCGCTCCGGATGAATGGCCCCATAGGTCTTCGGCGCCAGATCGCCAAACACGAACATCAAGATCGACATCATGCCGGTGCCGACCCAGAGCGCGACATCGCCGCTGCCCCAGATACGCTGCACGAGCAAACTGGTAGTCGTTGCCGCGCCCACGTTGGCAAAGGTATTGCCGAGCAGGATGATGCCGATGAGTCGATCGGGGCGTGCGAGCAATTTCTCGGCTAATTTTGCGCTCCGATTACCGTTTTGCGCCCGATGCCTGAGCTTGTAGCGATTCAAGCTCATAAGCGCCGTCTCGGTGCTGGCGAAAAACGCCGACACTGCGATCAAGATCGCGACGAGCGCGATCATGCTCGCGTTGGATAACTCGCTCAAAGATCACACCTCGATGTCCGGGTTATCCGCGTACGCACGAATCGGTGCCCAATTGGTTCAACCCCAGTGTCGGCCAAGAATATTTTCCAGCACGAGTTTCGAGCCGAAGTAGGCAAGTCCAAGTACAACGAATCCGCCCAATGTCCAATTGCGAGCCATGCGGCCACGCCAGCCGAAGCGCCACCGGCCGAAGAGCAGCACAGCCAAGATCGCCCAAGCGATACAAGAGAGGGCCACTTTGCGTGACAGACTCTGCGCGAGCAGATCCTCGACAAAAAAGAATCCGCTGAAGAGGGCGAGCGACAGAACGGCAAACCCCGCGCCAAGGGCCGCAAACATGCCGGACTCCAAGGATTCCACGGCAGGCAGCTTCGACATCCAACCCAGTGCCTGGCGTCGATGCAGGCGTCGATCGAGCATCGTGAGCGCGATGGCCAGCGCGGTGCCAACAGTGATCAACGAATACGCGAGCACCGACAAACCAATATGGACACCCAGTTCCCAACCGCCGCGCGTGACCAGGAATTGCCGTGCACCTTCGTTTGTGGCGGCGCCGACGATGCCGGCAATCGCCAGCAGCAATGCACTCGGGCCCGCGAATCTCGGTTGACGCCCAGCTGCGAGCAACGCAATCCCGGCAATGCAGAAACCCACCAACGATGCGGTTTCAGCGATGCTGAGCGCGAGTTCAGGGCGGGCTGAAACGCCATTCCAGAGAACGATGGCATGCAAAACAACGGCAACGGCGCCAAGACTCAGGCCTGCGATGCGTCGGCTACGCAGCGCAGCGTCGGCGGCTCGCTGCATGCTGGCGATGAGCCAGAGCGCTGCGGCGAAATAACAAGCCAGTAAGACGATGGATAGCACGTACGTCGGAATCCTTGGGCAGGTCCGGAGATTAGCAAAAATCAGGTTATCAAAAACCGGCGTTACAATGCATGTGCCCGGACAGCCGGTTGGATGCTCGGCGATTGCCACGTCGCGTCGGACAAGGTCCTCAGTGGCAGGGGGCGAAAGGAGTGCAGGTTGAGGCGATTTGCAGCGAATTGGGCTTCGATTGCGATATTTGCAATCTGCGGTGAGTGTTCTCAGGCAGCCGAGGAGGTGCCGAACCTTCCGCAAGCCGGCGTCGATCTTCCGTCCGATCGCTGTGTGGATCGCTTGGCGACAGCGCAACCGCCGCCGATTGCTCTGCGCGTATCGTCGTTGTCCTACCGATGTCTGAAGCTTCCTAGCGGACGTGCGCTGTGGCTCGGCGAAGCGGGGTCCGCGAGAGCGCCGACAGTCCTGCTGGTGCACGGTCTCGGCAACTACGCACATCGGGATTGGCGCCAGATCCTGCCGGTCTTGGCCGATCGCTATCATGTTGTAGCCGTCGATTTACCCGGTTTCGGCGCCTCGCAAAGCTTGCCCGGAGGCTATTCGTTCGCCGCGCTCTCGGACACGTTGGCGCAAGTGCTCGATCAGTTGCAAATCCGTCAAGCGCATGTTGTCGGTCATTCGTTGGGCGGCGCGGTCAGTCTTTATTTCGCGCATACGCATGCGAATCGAGTCGAGCAACTCATCCTCGTCGATGCGTCGGGCATTCTGCAGAAAGCGGTATATGTGCGGCATATGGCGCAGACGCAATTGCCGCAATCCGGATTCGAACCGCTGGATTGGTTGCTTGGCGGCATCGATCGCCGTGTCAACGGATTGGGTGGGATTGTCTTGACGCGCATGGAGGAACGCGCGGACTTGGCTGCGTGGCTTGTCGAAAACCCACCTGTGCGCAATGCACTGCTCGGACGGTATACGCAAATCGATGCCGCGCTCGGTCTTGTCGAGCATGATTTCACGCAAGCGATTCGCGAGGTGACTGCGCCGACGACGCTCATTTGGGGACGCAACGATCCCATCGCTCCACTTCGCACCGGCACGCTGCTCGTGAGTCGTCTACGCAATGCTCGCCTGCATGTGATCGATGGCGTCGAACATGTGCCAATGGTGCAGGCGCCGGAGAAATTTCTATCGCTGTTGCTACCGGCATTGTCTGGAGTGAGTGCGCCGACCTTTGCGCGAAGTATTCCCAACCGACGCCATGGTCAGATCATCTGCAGAAATCAGTCGAACGTCATCTACAGCGGCTATTTTGAGAGTCTGACCTTGCAGGGTTGTAAAAACGTTCGCATCGAACGCGCGTCACTGCGGCAGCTCACGCTCGTGGCGTCGACTGCATCGCTCACCTTCGTGCAAATCGATAGCAGCGGTGTTGCGCTTTCCGCCAAGCAAAGTCAGGTCGTCGCAACCGGCGTGGACATTCGGAGTCGAGTCGGTGTGCGGGCCGAGGACAGCCGGCTGGATCTCGCCGGTGTCAGTCTTTGGGCCACCCAAGCGGGGGTGGTGTCCCTCACCGGTAGTCGCGTTTACTTCTCCGTCAGCGACCTCGTGACCCCCGAGTTCTCAGGCGATGCGCATAGAATTTGGCCCGATGCGGCAAGCGCCCCGCCGCGCGCGGTGCGGTGAGTATTCGCTGCGAGTCCCCTTGTGCTGGGTAGGCGCTTGTATACTGACCCTCTCAGTTTTCAAAGAGCATTCTCGTGTTCGATAAATTAAGCGAACGTCTGCAAGGCGTGGTCGAGAGCCTGCGGGGCCGCGGTCGTCTGACGGAAGACAACATCGGCGAGACGCTGCGTCAGGTGCGCATGGCGCTGCTGGAAGCCGATGTGGCGTTGCCCGTCGTCAAAACGCTGATCGACGGCATCAAAGCCCGGGCGGTCGGGCTCGAAATCGGTAAAAGCCTCACGCCCGGCCAGACACTCATCAAAGTCATTCACGACGAACTGATCGGCGTGCTCGGTAGCGGCCAACGGCCGTTGAACTTGCGTGCGCAGCCACCGGTTGTGTTTCTGCTCGCGGGTCTGCAGGGCGCCGGCAAAACGACGACCGCGGCAAAGCTTGGCAAATGGCTGAAGCAGAATGAGCGGAAGAAAGTGTTGCTCGCCAGCACGGATATCCACCGTCCGGCGGCCATCTTGCAGTTGCAGACGTTGGCTAATCAGTTGGAGCTGGGGTTCTTTCCATCGGATCCCACCAAACCTGCGGCTACGTTGGCCCGGGAAGCCCTGACGGAAGCGCGTCAAAGCCTGTATGACGTGCTCATTGTCGATACGGCCGGACGGTTGCACATCGACGCGGAAATGATGGCCGAAGTGCAGGAGATCAGCGCCGCGGTCTCGCCGATCGAGACCTTGTTTGTCGTCGACAGCATGGCAGGTCAGGATGCCGTCAACGCGGCGCGTGCGTTCTCGGATGCGCTCACATTGACGGGCGTGATTCTGACGAAGGCCGATGGCGACGCACGCGGAGGCGCCGCGCTGTCCGTGCGGCAGGTCACGGGTCAGCCCATCCTGTTTATGGGTACGGGCGAAAAGACCGACGCTCTAGAGGTGTTTCATCCGGAGCGCATTGCGTCGCGCATCCTGGGCATGGGCGATGTGCTCTCCCTAGTTGAAGACGTTACCAATAAGGTCGACCGGGAGCAGGCCCAAAAGCTCGCGGAAAAGCTCAAGAAAGGGAAGGGTTTCGACCTCAATGACCTGCATGATCAGCTTGGCCAGGTCCAAAACATGGGCGGACTGTCGGCTCTGATGGACAAGCTTCCGGCGCAGTTAGCCCAAAAGGCGGCCGCTTCGCAGCCGAACGAGAAGGAAATCGTGCGGCAGCTGGCCATTATTCGGTCTATGACGCCCAGGGAGCGGACTTACCCTAATGTGATCGATGCCTCTCGCCGTCGCCGGATCGCGGCAGGATCGGGCCTCCAGGTGTCCGACGTGAACCGGCTGCTCAAGAATTTCATGCAGATGCAGAAAATGATGAAATCCATGTCGAAGGGCGGGCTGGGCAAGCTAATGCGTGGCATGGGTGGGATGATGGGGCGCCGGCCGCCAGGTTTCTAAAGGAGCGGGGGGCAGATTTGGGCTGCCGGGCCCTGATGCACAGGTAGCGCGGCAAGGCGAAGGAGGAGACTGGACCTCCCGGTCCGGACGAAAACCGCGTTTGCACGGCTACTGACGCGCGTAACCATTTCACTTTCCGAATAATTTCAGTACTATTCGCGCCCCAATTTTGGGCCCGCGATTGTTGTCGCGTCGTCCGAACGACTTACTAGAGTTAGAGCAGAGGCAAGATCAATGGTCACGATTCGGCTCACCCGTCGCGGCGCCAAGAACCAACCTTTCTTTCACGTGATGGTGACGGACAGCCGCAAACGTCAGGGCGGCCCCGCGCTTGAGCAAGTGGGTTACTTCAACCCAGTATCGAAGGGCAAGGAACGTCGCGTCGAACTCAATCTCGCTCGCATCGATTACTGGGTTAGCAAAGGTGCACAAACATCCGAGCGCGTGGCCGAGTTAGTCGCGAAATATCGCGTGCAGCAAAAAGCTGCGGCGTAATCGTCGGATTCCGACGAGGTTTGATTAGCGTTGCCCGTGAATGATCGAACCGCGTCTGAGCGGATCGTCGTGCTAGGAAAGATCGCCGGCGTATTCGGCATCGCGGGTTGGGTCAAGGTGCTGTCGTACACGGATCCACCCGACAACTTGCTTCGCTATCGACAATGGTCTTTGGTTCGCGACACAGAGGACGAGCCAAAAGACTGGCGGCCGACGAAGGCCATTCAGTCGCGAATGACATCGAAAGGTTTGCAGGTTCAGTTGGAGGGCGTGCTGGACCGCACGCAGGCCGAGAAACTGGCGGGGATGTTGATCGGTGTGCCGCGCGAGTTGCTGCCGAAGCCAGCCGCCCGCGAGTATTACTGGGACGATTTGGTGGGGCTCGAAGCGTATACGCCTGACGGCGCGCGCTTGGGGCGGATCGCCGACATACGAGCGACCACCGCGCACGCGTTGTTGAGCATCGTTGCGGAGCACGACGGGAAGCGAGTGGAGCACTTGGTGCCGCTCGTGACCGAACGGTTGTTGAAAGTGGATTTGGAAGGTCAGCGTGCAACGGTCGATTGGGATCCTAGTTGGTCCTAGAGACAGGATCACGGGACAAAGAGTATTGAGCGTATGCGCATCGCTGTCGTGACGTTGTTTCCGGCCTGGGTGGCCGAAGCCGTCAAGATTGGCGTAGTCGGTCGAGCGATCGAGCGGGGACAGGTCGGAGTCACAACCGTCAACCCGCGCGATTTTTCGACGGACGTGCATGGGACCGTCGACGATCGCCCTTATGGTGGCGGTCCGGGCATGGTGTTGAAAGCGACGACCACGTCAGCAGCGCTTCGCAAAGCGCGCAACGAGTTGCCGGCGGCGAGTTGCAGTATCTATTTGGGCGCCGACGGTGAGCCGTTGACGCAAGCGATTGCAGCAGAGCTCGCGCAATTATCGGGTCTGTTGTTGTTGGCGGGTCGGTACGAGGGTGTCGATGAGCGTGTGCTGACGTCGGAAACCGACCGCAGCATTTCGATCGGCGACTACGTGCTGTCAGGTGGAGAGTTGCCCGCATTGGTATTGATCGATGCAGTGGTGCGGTTGTTGCCCGGCGTGCTGGGCGACGCGGAGTCCGCAGGGCAGGATTCGTTTGTCGATGGATTGCTCGATTGGCCGCATTACACGCGGCCGGAGACGTTCGAAGGCGCCGAGGTGCCCGACGTTTTGCTCGGCGGCAATCACGCGGCAATTCGGCGCTGGCGCTTGAAGCAGGCATTGGGCCGGACGCACGAGCGACGCGCGGATTTACTCGCGAAGCGCTCGATGAATGCCGAGGAACGGCAGTTGTTGGATGAGTATTTAAGCGAGCGTCGCACTTAGCGACGGTAGCAGGCGCGGATTTTTAATTTGAATTGCGATTTTTAACTGAACATTCTTAGATCGTTTAAGAGCTAACCGACCATGAACAACATCATTGCAGAACTCGAGCGCGAGCAAACCAGCAAAGAGATTCCTGACTTCGCACCCGGCGACACCGTCATCGTGTCGGTTAAAGTGAAAGAAGGCGATCGCGAGCGCGTGCAGGCCTACGAAGGCGTGGTCATCGCAAAGCGCAATCGCGGGCTGAACTCGTCGTTCACCGTTCGCAAGCTGTCGCATGGCGAAGGCGTCGAGCGTGTGTTCCAGACGTACAGCACGGCGATCGGCGCGATCACCATCAAACGCCGCGGCAATGTCCGTCGCGCCAAGCTGTACTACTTGCGCGACCTGAAGGGCAAGGCAGCACGCATCGAAGAGAAGGTCTAGCGACCGACCCATCTTTCGAACTCGCGGTTCGAACTCGACGCCGATCTTCCCGATCGGCGTCTTCGTTTTAGGGGGCTGGTCTCCAATCCGGGCCTCGCTACCGGAACCTCATTCTCCTCGGCACCCTTTTTTTCGCCTCAAGAGTTTTGGTTATTGCAGCGCGCTTTTGTGGGCGGCCGCTCGCAGGTAAACTTCTATTATGAAATCCGTCAAGCGAGTTCTTAGTGTCTTGTGGCTGGCAATGGATGGCCTCCGCAAAGTGTTGCATCTCTTACTGTTGCTGCTGTTTTTCGGCATTCTCATCGCGATTCTATCGCCCAGCTTGCCCATCATTCCCGCTCAGGCCGTGCTGGTCATCAATCCGCAGGGCGCATTGGTCGAGCAAAGCACCGGTGGCCCTTTCGATCGCGCCGTTGCTCAAGCGTACGGATATACGCAATCTGAAACACGCGTGCGCGACGTCGTTGAAGCGATCGACATCGCGAAGTCCGACAATCGTATTCAAGGGATAGTGCTGGATCTGGGTAATCTCGGTAGTGGAGGTTTAAGCAAGCTGGAAGAAATTGCCAGGGCCCTCAAGTCGTTCCGTGCCGCCGGTAAGCCGGTGATCGCGATGGGCGAGAACTACGACAAAACGCAGTATTACTTGGCCGCGCACGCCGACGAGATCTATCTCGATCCGCACGGCCTGATTCTCATCGACGGCTACGGCTACTACCGGACGTTCTTGAAGGACGCGATCGACAAGCTCGGCGTCGATGTCAACGTGTTTCGCGCCGGCAAGTTCAAGTCGTACACCGATCAATTCAGTCGCAACGATATGTCTGAGCAGGAGCGTGAG
>Ga0193752_1000374_pt1 | contig 44673 bp, 30 predicted proteins | sample H1c1metaG_FD_144924 | JGI IMG/M metagenome (GOLD analysis project Ga0193752, IMG submission 144924) | Soil microbial communities from a riparian zone of the East river system, Colorado, United States - H1c1 | ecosystem: Environmental > Terrestrial > Soil > Riparian zone | place: USA: East River...
ATCTCGCATACTCGATCGAATGCTTCGTCCCCGGGCTTGTGCCGTCCCACACTGCGATCACCGCATCGGCCGCTCCGACCATCACGCAGTTGCGAATAAATCCCGCACGTTTCCCGTACTTGTCCCAATCGGCGAGGTATTCCGTAAACTCGATGCCGTTCGATGCCGCATACTCAGCTGCCAACCTGTCAATACCTCTTGCCCCGCCCGAAATGATTTGAGTTGGACGGATTCCGCTTTGTTCAACTGCCCGTGAGACAAACGCCGGATCGTCAATAGTTCTGCTGCCGCATAACAGTACTTTCATTCTTCTCTCCTTCGAAATTGATCTTGATTCGAAACGACCGCTCTCGAAGCCGTCGATCCGCTGATTTGCCGACAGCTTTTGTTTCTTGTCACTACCGAAGGAAGACGATCTGAAGAAAAACCAGGTGAAAGACGAAGCCAGTCGTTCGCAACGCCGGATTAGGCGTGCGGAACGATCAATAAGAGATGTGAACCCAAAGGCGGTGAGGGTTTAATTTATGAAGAAAGGGATGTCGCCATGGGTTAGAGAAGTCCGCGAAGATGAGAGAGTGGGAACGGTCGAATATTCGCCGTTGAACGGATTTAATGTCCTAATTAGCCTTAATGGGACATTTCAGATGTCCTATTTAGCTCTAATGGGACAGATTTTGTCCCATTGTGGAAGTTTTCGGCTACCCCCCGCGCTTATCGAGAAGCGGATAAAGGAAACCGAGCTATCTAGCCAATGGTTTATTTTTGCACCAGAAAGTGGTTTATTTTTGCACCAACATAGCAGAAATAAACCACCGGCATAAGCTGCCCGAGCCTTTTCAACTTCTGGATGAGACTGGATCCGACAAATTCCGAACCCATGCCGCTCATGCCTGACTGCACTTTTGCGCCTCACGAGCGGCCCATAACAAATTCTGTCCAATCCTTACGAGTATTCTCCCAGCTTGTTTCCATCAACAAATGACGCTTGCGGTATGTGTTTTGCATGTATTTGTTTCACGAAATGGGGCAAAGATCGAGAAAATCGAACCGTGCAAGCCGTTCGAGATTCCGGGATCGTTTTGGAAGTGACTTATCATTTGACGTTTTGAGCTTACGATAGGACAATTTAGTTATACTTTCGGTGATTCCCATTGGCTTTTCCACGCAGTGAAAAGCCTGATTCCCGTACCGAATTCAACCTACAACAATAAAACCCGTGTAAGCCGGACTCTTTACGTTTTGACACGAACATTTCCGGCAAAAGAGTGTCTTTGTACTCCGAGGCGGGAGTCCCACCGGGGGCGATAAGAACCTTTGCAGTAACCGTTGAGATCTTTCCGTTGTATCAACAGGGAAGATCTCCGGCTTCGAGCAAATGGAAAAGTCGTCCCGACAAGATCAAGAAAATACGCCGAACCAAAAGGGAGAGGAGGTAAGGGATTTGTCCCCTCGCGATGAGGGTTCATTTGTGTCGGCTCTCGCCCTGATATGGCGGGTTATATACGGCCGCCGATATGCGCTTCCTGAATCGGATGCCTCGGATGTAGCGCAGGAGGCCGCACTCCGCCTTTGGAAATGGAGCGAGAAGTTTCAGGAAAAGAGTACCCGGATGACAATCACGGAATGGGATTCCTTCACCGCGAAGACCGCGCACAATGAGATCAACCGGTATTTTTCGAATCAGCTGCGAAACAAGGAGGTCCCATTGGATAACGGTGATTTGGTCCTGACCGGAACACCGGAAGGTGACGCGAATGCGGAAATGTTCTCGCTTGTCCGGAACGTGTGGCAGGGGATTTGCAGGCTCACCCTGTATCAGCGACGAGCACTGCTTCTGAATTCAGCGGAGCTGCTCATCTTTCTCATGCAGTTCGGCATCAATGAACCGGCGATCGTCGCATCTCTGGAAATAAACGAAGAAGACTGGCTGGATATATCCGGGAGACTGCCTCTGCCGGACAGGGAGATCGCCGCTATAGCGCGATCTTCCAAAGCAATGCGAGACCCTGAAGCGGCTACGCGGGCAATCGGAAAAGCCAGATTCGATGCGAGACGAAAGTTAAAAGGGTTTAGAAAATGACGAAAGAAGAGCACTTGCATATAGCAGATATCACGGCGTTTCGTGAGGGGCTGCTTTCCGATACGGAACACACGACAGCAGCACATCATTTGGTGCGATGCCGGAACTGTCGGGACCTTCTTCCGTTACCCCGGAAGAATGAATTCCTGGACTGTTTATTTGGCGAGGACCTGCAGAGTCAGAAAACAAGTACATGGGTCTCTATAAAGAGCCTTCTGGCCGGACCGATCTTTAACCGCCCGGCGATTCGAAACGCAGTGTTCGCAGGCCTGTTTCTGTTTGCCGTTCTCGGATTCTCGTTCCTGATGTGGACACAACCCGGATCGCCCGTCGATGAGAGCCTGGTCGCGGTGGTGACTGATAGTCGAGACTCAAATGATCTTCAAGACGTTACCGGACCAACAAAACCGAATAATTTGGTAATTCCGGGGCGTGACACAACCGATTCCCGTAGTGTCCGGCCTGACCGGGATGCGGACACCGCGTCGGCCACATTGTCCGATCGAAAAGACGTTCGGAATGAAGGCGGTCGCCGATCGCCGAAACCGACGTCCACGCAACGAGCAGAAACCCGGGGATCCAGCCTTCCATGCGGAGGACCGAGGTTGGTCGATCTGGAAGTCAGGAAAGCAGAGGACGGCCTGCGGCTTACCTGGAACAAAGTGCCGAATGCAGCCTCATACACTGTTTATCTTTCGGATCTCGATGAAAGACTTGTCGATCAATTCGAGACGGCTGATGAAACTTCATACCTTGTCTCCGTCCCGCTCGACAGCGAAACAGTCTACCGCTGGAAATTGATCGCGACACTCAAGAATGGCGAGCGGATAGGGAGTGAAGATCTGGACTTCCGCTTAGGAGCGTCCGGGCCAATCCCCGTTCGAAAAAGGACTACCGCAGCCGTGCGATGCATGGAGAACAAGCAATGAAACAAGCTCCTTTACTAAGACGGTCACATACGCAGATGCCGTTGCTGCTCCTGCCGAAATCGCTTTTTCTGTCGGTGGTATTGCTAGCATCTATTCTGCAGGCACCCGCCCAGACGCCCGACGTATTTGCAGTTCCGCCGTCGTTTACTGTCGAAGGCATTCCAGTGATAAAGAATTCGGACGTTGGACACTTGTTCTTCGATCCGTCGCTGGTTAGGAGCAATCTTATCTGGGATGTGGACAGAAAGAACCGCTCGATCCTGGTGACAGATGAACAGACATACATATACCGTGTCGATGTCCCAATGGGAAAACCGCAGAACCTTATTGACGGCCGCGCACCCAATACGGTTCGTGTCAATCCGAAGGGCGGCATGCTCGCATTCATAGACGATAAGGAAGACGCCGATAACTACGAACTCTATCTTCGCGATGAAAAGGGACAAGTCAAAAAACTGTCCGAGTTCTCCGGAAAGGATGAATCCGTCGAATCGATCGTTTGGGACAGGGCCGGTACGACTCTCTTCTATACACAGGTCGATTACGAGAAGAAGACAACCCGACTGTGCAGCCACGATCTGTCCTCGAGCAACTGCTTTCAGGTTGATCTGAAAGGGATCTGGAACGTGACCGATGCGGACAATGAAAAGCTGCTTCTCAAGTACTGGAAGTCATCGAGTAATCAGAGCCTTTATCTTTATGATCTCGCTTCAAAGAAGCTCTCGACCGTGGAGGACAAGGGCAACTCCACGAAAGGATTCTTTGCACTAGGACGAGTCTTTTGGCTGTCGGAAGGCTCTACCGAATGCGGTCCGGAAACTTGTCTCGTATCCAAGGATCTTAGGACGGGAAAGAGATCGCGCATAGAACTTCCGAAAGGTATCGCGAATCTTCAGGACGTAAAGATCTCGCCCGATCAGAAAAGCTTCCTGATGCAGGAGATGCGTGACGGGATAGACAATCTGCGGGTTGGAAAGCTAAAGAAGAACAAGCTCGTTGAGACAGTTTCGCCACTCGTCCGGGGCAATTTCGTTATCTGGGGTACAAGATGGCTTTCCGACAAGGAGATCGTCTATACGACCGAGAACATTTCCAAGCCCGCCTCGATCGAAGTGTTCGATATCTCGACCAAACGAGTTACTGCTTGGACGAAAGAGCGAATCCCACCGCAGTTCGAGAACAAAGTAAAATCGCCCGAGGTGATCAAGTGGAGTTCCTTTGACGACCGACAAATATCCGGCTACGTGATCAAACCTAAAGAGGCGACGAATAAATCGCCGGTTCTTATATTTATTCATGGCGGTCCGCAGACGATGGATCGTCCGACATTCAACCTCCAAGATGTCCGGTTTGCCGCGAACCTGGGATTTACCATCATCCATACGAACATTCGCGGTTCGAGAGGCTTCGGAACCGAGTTTATGGATGCAGACAACGGTGCGAAGCGCGGTGATGCCGTAAAAGACATAAGCTCACTTATTGACTGGATCGAAAAGCAGCCGGAACTCGACTCCGAACACGTGATCGTGCGTGGCGAGAGTTACGGGGGCTTTGTCGCACTCGCGTCCGCGCTGAAAGAACCGAAGCGGGTAAAAGCCGTAATTGCAGAATATCCGCTCGTGTCGATTCGCGGATTCCTATCGCAAAGCTGGATCGACGAATTTGCTATTAACGAATACGGAAACCCGAAAGACGAAAATCTGATGAAACAGCTGCATGAGCTTTCTCCGCTGAACAACACGGAACGCTGGAATGGTACCCCGTTGTTCATGACCCGGGGCAAGCTCGACTCACGAAGTCCCGAGAGGGATGTTCTCGGCCTCAAGTCCCAACTGCAGGACAAAGGAACCGAGGTTTGGTTCATATATGCCAAAGAGGCGGGACACGGAGTGGGAGGCCGTTACGTCACCGGTGCGATGTATGAGTTTTTGAAAAAACAACTAACAAGATAAGGAGAGAAATAATGAAGAAAATAAAAACAATTGGATTAATGTTGCTGCTTTCAGTAAGTATGGCCGGCAACATCTTTGCGATGGGGTCCGTAACTGCGGCGACTGGAGTCGTCCCTGGGCTGCTGTCGTTCGTTGTTGAACATTTGTTATCTATGTTCAGAAGTGAGGATTGTCCATTGCGGCAGTGTCAGGACTGTCGGCCGAACAACGGTGCGGATGACGACGGGAATGGTAACTGCCGCCCGGAGTGAAGACTGGGATGGATCAATTTTTTCAAGACACGTGGTATTCCACGTCCGCAATAGCAAGCCGGTCATTTGCCGGCTTGTTATTTTTACTGATTGCGGCGGCTGGAGTCTGGGGGCAGCCCCGCGATCTCAGAACAATACGAACCGCCGTCAATAACGGGCATTTCGAACAGGTCGTCACAACGGCCCCCAGCGAGATCGGCCGGAATCGGAAGGCTGGTGCATTCGCGACTGCTTCCGAAGCCAGTGTACTTTACGCCCGATCGTTGATTTAGCTTGAGCGTTATGCAGAAGCGCGTAAGGTTCTAGAGGAAGCGCTGCTAGATGCAGAGCGGTCGAAGAATTCCCGCGCCATCGCATCTGTCTATTTTGTGAAGGCAGGGCTGTCTCGTTTTCAACGGAACTTTCCTGACGCAATCGGAAACGCTCGAAAAGGACTTACAAGCGCTCCAAACGATCCGCAAGTTAAGCTGGAGTACCATCTCGCTATCGGCCGTATACTTTACTCATCTGGATACGATATCGCCGCGATCGCTTGGCTCGAAAAAGCGGAAAAGTTTTCATCCGCCCTTCCGATCTCATCTGAACATCTCGATGTGCTCGGACACCTCAGCTTTGCGTGGGCGTCGAAGTTCAACTACGCACGGGCATTGGAATATGGAGAGAAACTCGTCAAGACTGCGGATAACACGGACTATGGATACCGGCATCGCCTTGCCCTATTCGAACTCGGCAACCTTCTGAGTTCGGTAGGCCAGGAACGAAAAGCGAAGGAGCTTCTCGAAAAAGGTCTGGAGTTCTCGTTGAAGGCAAAAGACGATTACCAAAGCTGCCTGTTCCTAAACACTCTAATCCTCACTTCCTTATACAAGGGGGATATTGAACTCGCGGAGAAACACCTTCTATCGCTCGAACGCATTGATCGAAACAAGAGATTCATGTCCGCGGCCACTCTCGGTAAAGCTGTGGTTGCAGCACTGCAAGGACAAGACCTGCTTTCAGAAAAGCATTTTAAGGAACTCGCATTACTAAAGAGTTATTCCGATCACATTATTCCTTATTGGAGACTAACTCTCGCCGAACATAAGAAGGACTGGATGGGAATGATCGAACGAGGTGAGGCCCTGCGAAAGATCTCGGAAGAACAAAACTTCCGCGATGACCTGCCCGGGATCTATCTGAGTCTAGCGAAAGGATACTGGGGCCTCGGAAAGCTCGAACCGACACTTGAACACGCGAGACAAACGGCCGCAATGATCGAAAGCGACCGGCCAGTTGGCGACGCTCCTTTGTCGTTGGCGGTACTTGAGACTTACCATTCGGTATACCGACTTTTGGCGGAAGCCGAAGAACGAAATAACATTGCCGAGGCGTTGGAACTTGCCGATTACTTAAAGGGCCGCGTTCTTCGAGACCGCATTGAGAATTCGGTGCTTCGACGCCGCTCCGATATCGGGATCGAAGTTCGAGTGCGAGCCGAAGAGCTTTCGACTCAGTTCATCGAGGGCGATAATGCGGCAGAAAGCAAACTGGCGAGGCTGGAAAAATCGGCAACCCTTGCTCGCCCTGACGGAGCCGGAACAAGACTCGAACGCGGTCGGATTGAACAAATTGCCGTCCCAGAACGAACTGCGATAATCTCCTATTTTTTTACCCTAAGCGGCGAACTTCGTGCCTATGTAGTCAAAAAGACAGAGCAGGTGCGGATAGTCAAACTATCGATCTCGGAAAAGGAGGCTGAGGTTCTGGCGGAATCCGTAAGGACCAATATCCGCGATCGGATCTTCTTTAAGAGCAACGGAAAGAAGATTTACGACCGACTGCTGGCACCATTATCGCTGGACGCCGATCATATTGTAATCATCCCGGACAAAGCTCTCTGGAAGATCCCGTTTCATGCTCTGAGCGCGGACACCAAATCTTATCTGATCGAGCAAAAAACAATAAGCTACGCGCCATCTGTTTCTATACTTGCCGACATGCTCAGGGCAGGCGCTCCCATAAGAAAAACCGCACAAGTATTTGCAAACGATACGTATGATAAGCGTCATCTGCCTTTTGTGAATCGAGAAGCCACAGAAGTTGCGCGCATTTTGGAAGTGCGTCCATTTATCAATGCGACGCCTCGACAGTTCCGAAGTTCGGCAGGGGGTTCGGACATCCTGCATTTTTCGATGCACGCTCAAACTGATCCTGACGATCCCTTAGGATCCTTTCTCGCATTCAGACCACGCGAAAAGCATAATGGCCGCGTCACGGTAGAGGATCTTCTAAAGGTGCGGCTGAAACATCAAAGCCTCGCGTTTCTTGCGTCGTGTGAAACAAACCAAATACTAAATAGCGAGGGAGTCGTCAGCCTTGCTTGGGCGCTCTTAGGATCGGGGAGCACGTCAGTCGTGTCAGCGCAATGGGAAGTTAATGACAGATCGACCGAGACGTTTACTGAGACATTTTACACGGAGTATCGCAAGGGTGTTTCCGTAGCGCAAGCACTGCAGGTCGCATCAATTACGATGATCCGAAATAAGGCGTCCGGTTCACACGAGCCTTATTACTGGGCTCCATTTCTACTAATCGGCGATTATCGATGAAAGGGCGATTTTTTGAACGCAGATTAGTAAGCAAAATCGAAGACGAGTCGAGCGGATTTTGCGGGACCAGAGCACCGTGGGTCGTTGCGGCGGAATGCAAATCGCGTCGCGTTCTCCCGATTTCCCGACTAACTAAATCCATGTAGGTCTTATTGAGAGGCTCTCGCTTACCCTTATTACTAGCTGGGGCTCTTATTTAACCACGGCAAACAAACATTCAGGGACCGAGAGATCAGACAGGAGGGTGATCTTCTCCTCGGTCCTGAATCGACGGGTCGAATTGGGTTGTTCTTTAGAGGACATACCGTTCCGAGCCGCGCCTACCACAATCTGCGGTCTCATGTTTATACTTTAGGGGAACAGGCGACCTTTGCGTTACCCACTCCCCTACGTCCGTGGCATCGATTCCCATTGATACACACGGAAGTTGAATCATCAAAACCGGCGTTGGCGATAATCTGATCCGCCCCCGTGCGGCGAAGCCTTACCCGCGGATAAGGCCTTCGCTTGATCGCTTCAGGGGGGCGGGAGCTTTTAGAATCACTTTGTCGCAATCAATATAGTCTAGTCGGGAAATCTCTCCTCTTGCGACAAGCAGTATTCGGTCGAATCGATGTACGGATCATAGTCAAAATACCCAATTCGCGATTCGGAAATGGTTTCTATGCTGTTACGCCCCGATCCTGTAGAGGATGAATCATCCACGCGGGCTTGAACACCAAATTCACGAGGGCGGGTGCCAGTTCTTCTTCCTAACCATTTACCTGTTTGGGGCATATTGAATTTCCCATTGGTATCGCAGGACGGCGACCGATCTTCGATAAGATCTAAAGCTGTTCGAAACCTTCCTGCCGTCCTGCGGATGTGCGCGAAAAGGGAAGTATGATTGCTGGTCATCGCGCGGAGAGGCAGCATATTCACATCGAAATTAACAAAGTCGGCCAGTTAATTCTTGGGTTGTTCGGTAACGGGCCAGGTCGGTTCGCCTTTTTTCATTTTGTCGATCGTGGCCTGAAAGCGCCTTTTGCCGTTTTCGTCAGCGACTTGGGCTAAAGCCTTTTCTTCCCATTCAATCGCTTCTTTTGTTCGACCGGAACGGTAGAGGATATTCGCATACGTATCGATGGCTTCCGGCTCATTGTTTTGCCGGCGGACACTTTCAAGGCTCCACAATGCAGCTTCGCCAAGAATTTTCTTGTCTCCAAACTTCTTGAATATCGCCCAGGCGTAGTTGTTCAGTGTCGTTGCTTCGATATCGCTCGTCCCGTATTTGCCGGCGTATCGGGAAAGGCTTTTTTGAAAATTGTTCCAGTCTTTGGCAACGAAGTAATATTGCGGTTTTGCTTTCCAAACTACTTCCTTACCGACGAAACCGTGCGTATCCGTAACCTGTTTTTCTATCGATCCCCAATCCGGCGAAGCATCGGTCTGTGCTGTTAGTGGCCTGATCTCTTCGTTGTATATCTTCTCCTTCAATTCTTTATTATCGGAGACCGTTGACGTTTGAGTCTTCCTAGCAGTCACAGTGATCGGAGCGTAATAGACCTGCGGAAAGCCGGTGCGGTTTTCTATCCATACAGCGTGGAACCTTCCATCGCGATCAACATCGAGGCCGATGTTGTCGCCAATTCGAAAAAATAGCGGCTTCACTTCTTCCGAGAGTTTTACGGCGGGCAGAAATGTCTCGCCTCCGTCCAGAGATGCTGTGAACCATGTGTCATGATTTACGTCCCAAACATTGCCGTTCTTATCCGGGGGGGAAAGATCGTGTCGTTCCCACCATATGACCCCAAGAATACCGTCCTTATTTATTGCAATTTCGGATGAGCAACTATTTCCACCATTTTGTCTGAGTGCCTCACCCTTAACTGAAACGGGCTGAGACCAAGTCTTACCCTTATCCGTAGAATGAGAAAGCACTATATCTGATTTGCCGCGCCTATTATCCGGCCAAGCGACGTAGAGTCGATCCTGGAAGGCCCCTGGCAAAATACTATTCTTGATCTTAGGAAAAATACTGCAAGTACTGTTACTAAGAGCTTCTGCACTTCTATCCCACGTACTGACTGCAACTGAGTTGGAGAATTTACTTCTGTCCGCAACCGGTTCCAGTCGCATTGCAACAATTCTGCTGTTTGCTACCGGGTCACCCCTTTCGCCTCCAACTGCGACAAAAGTCCCATCGGACAGCACAGTTGCATTACCTGGCGAAACCGTTTGTGACGCGATGGCGGCAGGACCGAAGAAACTGTTCGCCTGATCCGTTGACTGCCACAGATGAACCCCAAAAAAAGCTTGTCCCCGCTCCACCATGCGGCTAGCGAAGCTAAGATAATGAAAATAAACATTGCCACGAAACTTGCTTTGCGTATTGTCAACAGTGAGATAGGGCCGGTCAAAAGGAACTCCCATTTGAATGGTTTTTGTCCACGTTTTTCCAGCGTCGCTTGACTTGTATATTGGTGATCTCAGAGCCGTAGCATACGCAACACCGCCCGGGCCAAACACGCAACTCGCATCGCAGTTGTTGGCAGTAAATTCTAAGGTCTTCCGCCAGGTCTTGCCACCATCGGAGGATTGGTTGACCACCGAATAGCTCGTAGGTTCGCCTTTGAACGCATCCGCATTAGCTCCGTTGTTCCAACAGGCAAGCATATTTTTCGAATTTTCAGGATCGATCACAATCTGTGTCTCCCAATGCGGATGTCCAGGCCGATCCTGGGTCATGTGCAGTCTTGGGCCAATCGTTATCGTGCCTACACCTTGAGAATCAGCAAAGTTGAAAAGGAATAAAATTGCAGTAATAATTGATAAAAGCTTCATAGAACTCCTGGCTCTTCAGCCTTAAGCTACAGAGAGTTAGGTTAGGCGTGCAGCGTCACTAAGATCTAAATTCCTCTTAAGTTCTTTGTTGTCTAACGGCTTTCTTAGTTTTCGGTGAGCTAACAGTGATCGGTGCGTAATATACTTGCGGAAAGCCGGTGCGATTTTCTATCCAAACAGCGTGGAATTTGCCATCGCGGTCAACATCAAGACCGATGTTGTCGCCTATTCGAAAGAACAACGGCTTCACCTCTTCTGAGAGCTTTACTGCGGGCAGGAAAGTTTCTCCTCCGTCCAGAGATGCCGTAAAAAAAGTTTCGTGACTTACATTACGCATCACGCCATTTTCATCAGATCGAGAAAGATCACGGCGTTCCCACCATATGACCCCAATTACACCGTCCTTATTTATGGCAATTTCCGGTGTGCAGCTATTCCCGCCAGCTCGTCGTAGGGATTCATCCTTGACGGACACTGGTTGAGACCAAGTCTTCCCCTTATCTGTAGAACGGGAAAGAACTATATCCGATTTACCGCGCCGATTATCCGGCCACGCGACGTATACGCGGTCTTGGGGAGACGCCGGCGATATACCGCTCTTGATCTTAGGCAAACTACTGCAAGTACCATTACCAAAAGCTTCGGCACTTTTGTCCCCCGTACTTACGGCTACGGAATTTGAAAATCTTCTCCTATCGGCATCCGGCTCTAGCCGCATTGCAACGATTCTGCTATTTGCGATTGGGTCACCCCTTTCGACCCCGACTGCGACAAAAGTTCCATCGGGCAATATCGTTGCGTTACCTTGAGAATATTTTTGCGACGCGATGGCGGCTGGACCAAAAAAGCTGTTCGCTTGATCAGTTGACTGCCACAGGTGAACGCCACGAAAAGCTTGTCCCCGCTCCACCATAGGACTAGCGAAGCTTATATGGTGAAGATAAACATTGCCGCGATGCTTGCCTCGCGTATTGTCAACGGTGAGGTGTGGCCGGTCAAAAGGAACCCCCATTTGAATAGCTTTTGCCCACGTTTTGCCGGCGTCTTTGGATCTGTAGATCGGCGTTCCAAGTGCCATCGCGTACGCAACACCGCCCGGGCCAAAGGCGCAGCTTGCATCGCAGTTGTTCGCCCTAAATTCCAAGACTTTCCGCCACGTCTTCCCTCCATCCGAAGATTGATTCACCACTGAATAACTCTTCGGCTCATTGAATTGGAATTCATTTGAATCATTTGCTCCGTTATTCCAACAGGCAAGCATGTTGTTCGAATCTTCAGGATCAACGGCGATCTGCGTCTCCCAATGCGGATGGGAGGCCCGGTCCCGGGTCATGTGCATTTTGGGGCCAACGGTGAACGTACCAGTGCTTTGAGTACTGGCAATAGTATTTAGGGATAGCGTTAAGATAATAATCGACAGAACCTTCATAGAAATCCTTTTTTGTGACAGAGCGCACACAGGTAAATAGGCTATTCTTAGCTATGTACTCTGTTGCCCTCTATTAGTGAGCTTGGTATTTAGAAATTGAGTCGAGCGGAAAACTGCATTGAACGCGGCCCGCCAAGAGCATAAAGTGAATTCAGCCCTCCAACTCCAACGCTGTTATTTAAGGTTGATGTAGCCTTCCCGAATGCCGTGCTGCCGGGAGTAAAGGACAGGCCGTATCCAGCAAACATTGGCGTATTAAATAAATTGAACGCCTCCGCCCTAAGCGAGAACTTCAATTTCTCCGAAAAACTAAACTGTCGTCTTACGGAAAAATTGACTTGATGAATACCCTCCTGCCTTATTACATTCCGGCCCAGGGTTCCTTCTCGTGCAAACCTGTTAGTAGTGCCTGGCAAAAGGGGAGGACGCGCAAATGCAGCTACATTAATCTTTGTCCCACCCGGAGCAGCCCCGTCCTCAATCCAAACGGGCACTCCGGGAACGATATCCGGTCGGGTGGTCACGAGCGTGCCGTCGGCCAGTATCAGCGACCCACTACTAATGGTGATATCCAGTGGTCGTCCACTATAGGCAAGAACAACTGTATCGAACGACCAGTCGCGCAAGAACGCGTCAACGACCGAATACCGTTTCCAGCGAGGCACGTCATACGTTAATGCGGCCGTAAAATTGTGCCGAATATCGAAATTTGCGTTGCCGCGTAGAAACGTACCGACCTGAACTTCATTCGATACCTCATCGATAGCGTGTGACCAGGTGTAATTCGCCAAGGCTTGCAAGCCGCGAGAAAGTCGCCGTTGATACTGGACCTGCATCGAATGATAATCCGACGTCGGGCCATTGGTAATGTAGTTTATATTGCCAAAATTCGGATTCGGTCTAGGGGCAGAGCTAGTCGCCACGGGCTGGTTAAGAGTCCGCCGCATAGTCAGTCGTCTTCCGGCTGATGCTACGTATCCGACTGTTAAAGTCTGTGAGGGGCCAAATGCCTGTTCAATAGAAAAATTCCATTGCAAAGTATACGGAAGCCTTAAATCTTCATTAACAGCATTGAGACCGCTTGTAATCGGAAGCGCGACAGCCGACTGTGGAGGCAATGCGGCCTGGGCAGGTGTTAATGGCCATTGGACATCAGATACTTGCTTATTTACCGAGAAGGGGAATCCGGAAAATGCTGACGTTACCATTCCGCTGTTTAGATCGTAAAAGACCCCGAAACCGCCGCGAAGCACGGTTTCATGTCCAGCCTTCGGATTCAATAGATATGCAACTCCAAATCGCGGAGCAAAGGCTGTATAGATCATTTTATACCAGGATTCATTTGGCTCTAGAAGCCTCGCGGCTGTGATGTTTTCAGCATCGGCAACAAATACCGGGTTGCGACCGCCTGCCTCGGATGGGGTTGGATTAAACTCCCATCGCAGACCAAGATCGAACGTGAGCCGGGACGAGGCCTTCCAGGTATCCTGAACATAGGCAGAAAAATTATCGAACCGCGGACGCACACTGTCCCCCTGCCCCTGTATTGCCGCATCTACAAATCCATCCAGAAAGTGCTGCTCTGTGTAGGGCGGAAATCCAGGAATAATGGAGACAAATGTTTGTTGCGAATACTTTAGCGGACCGAGAATTGGGGAAAGTCTTCGATAGTCAAACCCGAACCGAATCTGATGTTGCCCGGCTGTCCACGAGAGAGTGTCGACAATGTTGATCTGGCGTTGAACATTTCTTGATGTTTCGCCAAAGAACATCTCACTGATCCCGCCGGGTGTTTGAAATCCAAACCTTCCCTGTGTGTTGCTCAGATCTCCGTCGTATCCGGACATCAATAAGGATTGATCAATAGGAACCGCACCACCAAAATCGTCGAGATATCCAACCGTTGCCCCGCTGCTATTGGTGTAGTTAAATCTCGTCTCGTTACTTAGCCGATTTGTCAACATTGAAGTTGCGCCAAGCGTTAACGAATGGGAAGTAAAGGAGCTCCCGTTAAGTTGCGATGCTCTTCGAGTGAGACTTTCCGACGGAGCAAAACCGTATCTGCCGAAAACCGTGTGGTTCTCGCTGATTTTGTGGTCAATACGGATACTCGTGGAATCCTGTGTTCGGGGGTCAGCATATGTCGCGAGAAAGGGGGAGCTGCCAGATGGTTCCAAGGGAGTATTAGGATCATTGTCCATATCGGCGAACACTTCAGGGCCGGTCGGGATCGGAAAGGCATTCAAAATCGGTTTGAAAAGTGCGGAGGCTAGTTGGCGAATCCGCAGCGACGGCACGGATAAAACAGAATTGAAGGGCAACCGCAAACGCTGACCTTCGTAAGAAAAGAAAAAGAAGGTACGATCTTTTCCTGGCTTGACCATAGATCCCCCTTCGCCAAAAGTGAGAAAAGGTAACGGGCCGCTAAATGTTCCGCCAAATTGGTTCAACCGGGTCGGCGGCTTCGGCGCTGGTACTCGATTAAAGTAATTTCGAGCGTCAAAGGCTTCATTTCGAATGTATTCGAATAATGTCCCGCGATAATCGTTCGTCCCAGAGCGCGTGGACAGTTGTATTTGTCCTCCGGGCTGACGGCCAAACTGCGCGGAGTAGGTCGACGTTTGTATCTTGAATTCTTCCAATGCATCAACCGAGACAAGAGCACTGGTACTACCAGATGCGCCCACGCCGGGCAACATTCCTGAAATCGAGTTCGACGTCACGGCACCAGATGCGGGACCATTATTTATTCCTGTATTTGCGGAAACTCCGTCCAGCGTGAAATAGTTTGCATTCGTTCGCTGACCGTTTACGCTGAATTCACCCGGGTTGTTAGCGCTGGTAGGGCTAGCGACCACGCCGGGCGAAAGGAATATCAGCGGCTGTAAACTTCTGCCACTCAGTGGCAGATTACCGACGAATGTCCGGTCGACCGTCGTCGAGACTTCAGGAGACTGATCTATCATCGACGCTTCAGGAGTAACGATCACTTCACCTTTCACAGGACTTATCTTCAGTTCAACACGAAGAGATCGGCTATCGTTGACATTAAGAATGACTTTCTCGATCTGGGCGGAAGCAAACCCATCGCGGGCCACAAGTAGTGTGTACGTGCTGGGCTGCAGCAGCGGAATCGCAAATGAACCATCATTGCTCGTCGTGACATTTCTCTCGAAGCCTCTGGCCGTGTCCGCTATCGTGACGGCCGCACCGGGAACGACCGCTCCATTCGAGTCAACGACAGTCCCGCTGAGCGTTGCAGATGCGGACTGAGCCATCGCGGGAATATTGATTATTAGTACAAAAAGGCAGGGAGCAAGAATAAGCGTTAAAAGCTTGGTCATTTTCATTGTTCGTTCCTCATTGAATTCTGTGATTGCTTTACCCCTTGTATTCCTATCTGTACCTCTCGATCGATGCTGCCAGTGATTCGGCCCGACTAAGCGTCTGCCAGAACTGAGGCGCACCCAAGGCGTTCGTCGCAGTCGAGCCGGTCGTAAAAGCCGTGCGAACTACCTGATTCACGCCAGAGCCGGCTGAGAACAGTTGATCCATAAGCTGGATCATCTCGGCATCGGAGCCTATGCGAGACGAGCCGCCGCTGCCGGGGCCGCCGCCGAATACCGGCTGCAACTCTTGCCGTAGCGTGCCGGCCTCACGCTGATATGACGCGGCGTACGAACGCACAACGCCGAGCAATTTGGCGCGTGCCTGTGGCGTAAGTTTTTCAATTTGAGAGGCGGAGAATTGGCCCTTGAGCCGCCGCATCGCCCAGAGGTAGTTCATCGCCCTCGACGACTGGCCCGTCATACGTGCCGCGAAGTTCCGTGCCGTCGGGGCGTCTTTGAAATGGGCGAGCAAATCGCCTTCGGCCGGATAGCTATCCGTATCCACCTCGACGCGTTCTACGCTCGGCTGCGCCCGTGCCTTGTTTGTCTTCTCCGCCGCCAATGCCTCGGAAACCGTATTGATTTGCACGCGCACTGCCGGGTTATCCTTTAGCGTCCCAAGGCCATTTAGTATTTGTGCTTTTCTCTCCGGCGTTTCTACGACTCCGACTATAGTCACCGGGCCGTTCGGCGTTCTTCGTACTTCGATCTGCTCGCCAAGATCCGCCCCTACACTATGCAGAGCATTCGCTACTTCAACCTCTAGTTCCGCCGAAGCTATCGTATTCGGCGCTGTTACGGACATCACAGTATTTGTGTTTGTCGTATTGGTATTCGCGACTTCTATTGTCGATGCGGAGGGTTTCGGTTCGGGCCGGGCGGAAACCACCATCGGCTGTGAATCGGCAAAAAATCCTGGATTGAGCGAATTCAGACTCATCACGGCGAATGACGATTCTCGGACCTCGTACTCCTGCACACCGTCGCTCGTCAGCACCCGGAAAATCTGTTCAAGCGGGTGGTAGTCGGACGACCGAACCGTGAGCACTGACGCGATCAACCGATTAGGATCGATCTTCCCAGTGGCCACCGTTTCTAGACGCAGTGCGGACACTCCGCCGTCTGTGATTAACTGTTCGACCGAGTCTTTTTTAGAGTCCAGCGTATTCCGCCATCCTCGGAAACCGACGATCGATAGGGGTGGCGGGTCGTATTTACTCGCCTTTAATATCTGCTCAAGATCCGTAAGAACCGTACCGGGATCTCCCTCACTAAGAGTCGTGACGACCTTGCGAATTCGCAGGTTTTCGACGTCCTGCCACACCTCAACATTCGCAGCCTCCTCTCGGTCCGCGTTGCGTCGCGTCACGTGAAGGTGTTGGTAAAGGACTGGCTGATCGGTTTTCTTCAATTCCGCCTCACGCGATGCGACGGCAAGGCCAATCAATTCTTCTGCCGACACGATTGTATTAACCCCGATGAGCAATACATAGATCCCAATGGCTCCAAGCAGGACCGTTGCTATTGAGATCGTCGTCAAACGCAACGATCTTTGCTCGAATCGGGGGAGCGAGATCCTGAATCGCTGGATCATTCCCTGAAAACGCTGCCACACGGTCGGTGGAGCAAGCTCTGCGGCCTGTTGCCGCAATTTGGAGTCGAAGCCACTCCACGAACCCGGAGGCTCTATTAGCGGCTTTAGCACATTGGCACGGTAATCGACGTAAAGAGAGATTGCGGACTGAAACTTCTCTGCACGATTACGGCAATCCCAACATGCCTCAAGATGAGCCTTGATATCTACCGAATCCTTTGCGGGAAGCTCGCCGTCGATAAAGAACAGCAACTCGTCCTCTGCCGGATGCTCTACGCCGTTTCTCCAGTTTTTAGGATTTTCCTGGTTCATTTTATTGAATCGATACTCGTATGTATGTCGTTGCTCTCCGACATAAGCTTCTTAATCGCTCTGCGGAGGTAGGTCCCGACCCCCTTCGCCGATATGTCCAAAATCTCAGCGATCTCGCGATACCGAAGACCTTCGGCCCTCAGATGCAAACACTGCCTTTCCTTGATCGAGAGTCGCTTCATAGCTTCGTGAACAAGAGCAAAATCTTCGGCCCGCTGCATCAGCTGCTCGGGCGTTTGCCCAGCATCCGGCAGTCTCGCCACGATCTCGTCCCAACCGGCATCGTCGAGCGGTGCGATGAACTGATCGGTTTTCAATCGATTGATCGCCCGGTTGTGTGCGACCCGGAACAGCCAGGCCCGTGGATTCTCAATAACGTTTCCCGTTTGCAACACGCGATGAAGCTGAAGGAATGCATCTTGGGTTATATCTTCGGCCTCGGCAGCCGTGGCAAAGCCAAAGGCAGTCACAAGATAGCTATGTATCGAGCCGCGTAACGCTTCGAAAAGTTCTGTGATCTTGTCTTCAATCGTCACGTTATGGTTCGATACGGCCCCGGTCTCCAGAGTCAGGCAAACCTCTCCCTTTGAATGGGGACTTGCGCCAATTTTAAAACCGTTATAGGTCATCGGCTGATTGATTCACGAGCCCTCGGAGGCTTGAACTTAAGTTTTACCGCAAAATTAAGGAGTCCTTACTTATTAAGACAGTTGAAATACTATTTTGAGGGCAAGGGAGTTGAATATTTTTTTCATTGCGGTGACTTGTTGATGCTTTTGACCGCAGAAAACCGGAAGAAAAGGAAGCAATAACCTTTTTTTCTATGATCAGTAGCGGATTTAGAGTTCGAAGAGAGATAGTTGAGCAGGACTCTGCTTTGTGAAGATGCCGGGCTGAAAATAGTCTCGAGAATCACCCTCGTTTCAATCCTGAACAACCCTCATTTGGTCGTAATAACGGTTGAAGTTTACTGCGAGTTCTTCCGGAGATACTTGAGGGGAACAGGCGACCTTTGCGTTACCTGGTCCCCTTTATCCGCGGCATCGATTCCCATTGACACACACGGATAACTAAATATGCTTCGCCCGTTATCCCCCAGCGGCGAAGCCTTACCGCGGATAAGGCCTTCGCTTGTTCGCTCAAGGGGGGCGGGAGCTTTCATAATCACTTTGTCGAAATACTACAAATCTAGTCGGGGAATCTTTCTTCTGGGCATAGGCAATATTCGGACGGATCAATATCCCGCTCATAGTCAAATTCCGTGATCGGCGATTTGGAAACCGTTTCGATCGTATTTGACCCTGTTTCGAGAGAGGATGAATCCGACAAAGAAAGCTCACTAGTTTCACCAAATCCTCGTTCTAGCGATTTAGCTGTTTGGGTCATACGGAATCTTCCTTTTGGCATCGCAGGACGGCGACCTGATCTACGGTGAGACCTAAAGCTCTTCGAAAACCTTTCCTGCCGTCCTGCGAATGTGCGCGAAAAGGAAGTATGATTGCTGGTCATCGCGCGGAGACGCAGCATATATTCACATCTAACAGGGGCGGCCGGTTACTTCTTTGGTTGTTCGGGTACGGGCCAGGTTGGTTCGCCTCTTTTCATCTTGTCGATGGCAGTCTGAAATCTCTTGCGAGTTCCTTCGTCGCCCGCCTTGGTCAATGCCTTTTCTTGCCATTCAATCGCTACTCTTGTTTTGCCCATACGATAAAGAATGCTGGCATAGGTATCGAGATACTCTGGATCTTCGAGTTCCTGAATAGTTTTCAAACTCCAGTTTGCGGCCTCTTCCAAAATCTTCTTATCGCCAAAATGCAAGAAGATCGCATATGCAAAATTATTAAAGGTTACAGAACTGAAAGAAGCCGTTCCGTATCTCCTAATGTGAGTCGAGAGGCTGCTTTGAAACTTTTCCCATTCGAAACGCGTGTAGTGGTATGGTGGGCGTGCAAGCGAAACGACCTCAAGCCCAATAGAGCGTCCGTGTTTGGTGGTCAACTGTTTTTCTAACGAATCCCAATCGATAACTTCTTTGCGCACGATCAGGGGCAAGATTTCGTCCTTATAGATCTTGTCAATGCCTTCTTTATTTGTCGTGTCGGGTGAACCGATCACAGGATTTAGTTGTGACTGCGAGACTGTGACAGTTATGGGTGCGTAATAAATTTGCGGATTGCCAGTCCTATTCTCGACCCAAGCAGCATGAAAATTACCCTTGCTATCCACATCAAGGCCCAGAGCCTCGCCAATTCGAAACCGCTTCGGCAAGTCATTTTTAGATAATTTCACTGCCGGCAGAAATGTTTCTCCACCATCCAATGACGCCGTGAACCACGTCTGGTGACTGATGTTGTCCTGCAGCGGTGACCGACCTAGGTCAGCATGATGTACTCCACGATGCCAGATAAGGCCAAGAATCCCTGCGCGATTTACGGCGACCGTCGGACAAGAATGAAACCCATCACTCTCGGATCCCATGACTTCAGGACTACTGACAAGAACCGGTTTCGACCACGATTCTCCCTTGTCTGACGAATATGCGACAAAGATACTTGCACTGTCCTTCTTCATATCGGGCCAAGTCACGTAAAGACGATCCTTAAATCGGTCCGACATTGTATCTGCAGCTATTGTAGGCATCGGGCCTGAAGCGTTATCGAACAACATTCCGCCGGATGACAGCCAATCGCTAACGATTACAGACGGAAGGAAACGTCTGCCATCTTTACCGAGTCGCAAAACTACGATCTTACTTTTCAGAACGTTCGAATCAGCCTTGTCGGGAACCAAGCCAATAACAGAAAAGTATTCTCCATCCGACAGAATTGCCCCTTTTGTCGGTGGGGGATAGTTACCAAAACCAGGCCCATCAACAATCCGAGCTGGACCTAAAAGACCCTGGCTCAATTCCTTAAAACGCCAAACATCAGTTCCCTGAACTAGATAGCTACTATCGCCAACAACATCTGAAAAGGACTTTCCCTGAAAATATACTGTGCCGCGTTTCGCACTTTTCGCGTTGTTGTCAATCGTTATTGTTGGCCGATCAATCATTGCACCAAGTTCTTTGAACTTCGACCACGTGCGTCCTGCATCTACCGACCGATAGATTGGTGTTCCTAGTGCCCAGGCAAACGCGACACCTCCTGGGCCGTACGCACACGCAGGATCGCAACTATAGGAGCCCGGCTTCTGAATATCAAGTGTTTTTTTCCAGCGTTTTCCACCGTCAAATGAGGAGTAAACGATGGTGTGACTTGTAGGGACAGAATCGTGCTGGCCATTATTCCAGCACGCCATCATGTTTTGTGAGTTCGCTGGATCAACAGCAATTATTGGCTCCCACTGGGGTCGGTTCGACATTTCCTTGCTAATGAGAAGTTTTACGCCAACCGTTATCGTGCCTGTGTCGATGCTTTGTGCCGCAGCGAACGTGGCGAAATAAAGGGACAAAATGGTAATTGACAATAACTTCATATATTCCTGTTTTCGGTTCTTGATTACGTTACGATTACATTGGAAACCATGCCCTCCGTTTTGAAATACGGAGGGTCATCCGTCACGCCGTAGTCAGCAAGATTGCTAGAAAGTAAGCCTTGCGGAGAATTGCATGGAACGTGGTCCGCCGAGAGCGTAGAGTGAATTTAAGCCGCTTCCGGATCCGCCGAGAGCGGAATTGCCATTTAACGTGCTAGTCGCTACCCCAAAGAAAGTACTTTCGGGTTCGAACCTCGTGTCGTATCCACTCAACATTGGAGTGTTGAATAGATTGAACCCCTCGGCGCGGAGCTGGAGCTTCAGTTTTTCCGAAAAATTGAATTCGCGACGTAGGGCGAAATTTACTTGATGTATGCCGGGTAGCCTTACAATGTTTCTACCAAGCGTTCCTTCTCTCGTGAACCGATCACTGGTGTCCTCGACAAGAGGCGGAAGGGCGAATGCGGCCAAATTTATTTTCTTACCACCAGCAACCGCCCCGTCGGCCACCCAGAAAGGCACTCCCGGCACCAGGTCTGGGCGTACTTTTACAAAAGTCCCATCACTTCGAACAAAAGAGCCAGCCACGAAAATGTCAATTGGTTGTCCCGAGTAAGCAAGTGCAATAGCGTCGATAGACCAATTTCGAAAAAGCAGATCAGCAAATGGATGTCGCCTCAATCTAGGAAACGTATAGGTGAGAGCTCCAGTGAAATTGTGCCGAACGTCGAAGCTTGCATCACCTCGAGTAAAGCTTCCCTGTTCTACCTCATTGGATACTTCATCGATAGCATGGGACCAAGTATAGTTAACGACCGCCTGAAGACCTTTAGACAGTCTTCGCTGATATTGGGTCTGCATCGAGTGATAATCCGATGACGGTCCATTTTCTATATAGTTTATGTCTGCGAAATTGGGATTCGGCCGCGGGCCGGAACCATCTCCAGTACGCTGGTTTAGCAATTGCCGGGTCGTCAGTCGTCGCCCAGCGGCCGCAACGTATCCAATTGAAATGCTTTGCGAGGTCCCCAATTGCCGTTCCATCGAAAGATTCCATTGAAGCGTGACCGGCAATTTCAATTTCTCATTTATCGCATTTAGTGACTGGGTTATCGGCAGAGCAACAACAGGCTGTGCGGGAAGACTCGCCTGAGCCGGGGTGAGGGGCCACTGAACATTAAGACCGACCGTTTTGCTAAGAATGAAGGGAAATCCCGTATATGCTTGAAGCGTCTGGCCGCTGTTTAGATCGTAGAAAACACCGAGTCCGCCGCGAATAACCGTCTCTTTGCCCGGACGTTGATCCAACAGATAGGCAGCTCCAGCGCGAGGAGCAAACGCTGTATAGTCGGTGGTGTACCATCTTTCGTCTTGGTTAAGTAATCGAGCGGTCGCCAGGTTTTCAGCCCCCGCAACAAAAACGGGATTCCTGCCGCTCGCCTCAGACGGAGTTGGATTAACTTCCCAGCGCAATCCAAGGTCGAACGTCAGCCTGTTTGATGCCTTCCATGCATCTTGAACGTAAAAGGAGTAATTATCAAAACGTGGCCTGATCTCGGAACCAAGACTATCAATTCCAGTTTGAAATACGATCCCGTTAACTAGCCGCGTCTCACCCGTAAAGCTCAATAGGATGGCTGAGGTATTTTGTCTGTAGCCAAAAGGTCCGTAAATCGGCATGAGGCGCCGAAAATCAATTCCGAGCCGAAGAGTATGCACTCCCACAGTCCACGATAGATTATTTACTAGGTTGAATTGGCGTTGCTCATTTTGGGTCGAGTCACCGCTTGAAATATTGGTAGAACCCGCAAGCGACGAGATTGAAAACGTTCCCTGAATCCTTTCAAATGGTCCTGGATATCCGGACAACAATGACGAAGCTTCTGTCGGAGTTGCACCCCCAAAAGTGTCCAGAGATCCAACCGCGGACCCTTTCCCTTGCGTATAATTGATGCGCAGGTCATTCGTGAGACCCTTATCGAGCAATGACGCGAGTCCGAACGTGAAGGTAGTGCTCTTAAACTCACTGCCGTTAAGTTCGGCTAAATTCCGATTGAGTGATCTTGACGGTGCGTAATGGAATCGGCCAAATAATGAATGCTTTTCCCCGAACTTCTGATCTATTCGAATACTGGTTGCGTCCAATGATCGTGGATCGGAATAAGGGTTCGAAAATGGCGAGAGCCCCGACGGTCGAGTTCCATTCGGTGAGCAGCCTGGGGTGGTCGGGTTGCACGTTACAAGCAGTTCCGGGCCGGTCGGGAGCGGAAAGGCATTGAGTATCGGTTGAAATACCGGGTGGGCGATTTCCCGCAGCCGCAGCGATGGAACCGTATTTATGACGAAATTCGGCAATTGAAGACGTTGTCCCTCGTAGGAAAAGAAAAAGAATGTGCGATTCTTGCCGTTATATAGTTGCTTACCACCGTCACCAAATTGGGGGAGATATACTGGTCCGCTAAATGTACCGCCAAATTGATTTAAGCGAGTGGGCGGTTCAGGAGCGGGCTTCGGATTGAAATAATTTCGCGCATCAAACGCCTCATTTCGTATGTATTCGAAGAGAGTACCGTGAAACTCATTGCTGCCAGCCCGAGAAACAAGTTGAACTTGTCCGCCCGGTTGCCGCCCAAACTCTGCGGAATACGTTGAAGTTTGAATCTTGAATTCTTCCAACGCATCGACGGATATTAGGGCGCTGGTGCTGCCGTTTGCTGCCAAACCTGGCAGCATGCCGGCAAAGGCGTTGCCCGCAGTTGTGGTCGAATTTATGGTACTACTCGTTGGGGCAACGTTCGCGCTGACGCCGTCCACCGTAAAATAGTTTGCGTTACTTCTTTGGCCATTGACGCTGAATTCACCCGGACTTTGGCCGCTCGATTGAGTAGGAACGACACCGGGAGTCATAACGATAAGCGATTGGAGACTGCGCCCGCTAAGCGGAAGATTACCCACGAATGTTCGGTCAACGGTGGTGCTGACGCCTGGGCCTTGTTCAATCAGCGATTCATCCGGTCGTACCTCAACAACACCGGCAACATCTCCAACTTCAAGTCGTATTCGCATTGAACGCTGGTCGTTGACATTGAGAGCAACGTTCGGATATTGCAAACGTTTAAAACCGTTCGCGGACGCCTCGACCGTGTATGTCGCTGGAGGGAGGAGAGGAATGACAAATGAACCATCCGAACCCGTAGTTACAGTACGCTCCAGACCCGTGTCGGGGTTAGAGACAGTGATCTTTACGCCTGGAACGACCGCCCCTCGCGCGTCTTCAACCACCCCCGATAAGGTTGCGTTGGTGCTCTGCGCAGCGATTGGCAGGCAGAGTACAAAAAATAACAGGCAGGAGGTTAGTGTAAAGGTAATGGACTTGGACATGATGATGTTTTTTCCTCTCAAATAGAATTAAAATTGCGTTTACTAACCCCTTGCTAGGGACTGCTCCGACCAACGGGACAGCCGCTTTTTTTCACCGCACGGAATACATAGAATTCATGGGTGTAACTCCGAGATCAATTCTTCAAAATTTTTGTATCTCTGCGGCGATATCCGCCATTTGGCGAAGATTTCGCCAGAACTGAACCGTCTTGACGGTCGCCGACCCCTTACTACCGCCTGAGATTGAGAACGATTGGCCAACTTGTGAGTCGCACGCAGCAGCTAAGCCGAAAAGCCGCTGAGCGGCCTTAGTTAGATCGGAAGCATCGCGAATATCGTCGCCCCCGGAACCATTGCTAGAGGCGGACAGACCTATGGCATAAAGCTGCGAGTCGAGCGAACGTACGTCGCTCGCAACAGCTCCAGCCTTGGATCGCAAGAGAGCCTTCCATTGATTGCGTTTGACCGGCTCAAGCTGCTCGATTTCAGCCGGCGAGAAACGTTCGGCGAGCTGTTTGAGGGCAAGTGCATTTCGACGCAAAGCACGCGAGCGATCGAGAACGGCTCCCGAATAATTTCTGATGCCGGCGTTAAGTTCATCGCCCGTTATTCCTTTTTTTGCGAAGAAATCTCTTAGCTCCGGCTCGACCGCTAATGACTGCTCGACTTGCGCAGTTACGCTGTCCAATGTGATGTTGTCGCCTGAGATATTCTGCTTTGTTCGGCTGGCCGCTTCCGAGCCTGTTTGGATGTCAATAGTCAAACCGTTTGATCCCCGTATCGGATTCAGAGCGTTGAGGATCTCGATCTTTCGTGACGCAGAATCAACAATGCCAGTGACACGTAGCCGTCCATCGGCCAAACGTGTGACGCCGACTTGGTCCCCGGAGAGAGCGTTAACACTGTCGAGGGCACGGAATACCTCGACCTCGGTTTCGAGGCTTGCAGTAGCCGGGACACTCGAAGCTGTGTTTGAGGCCGTTGCGGTGTCTATTGTTGGTGGCAATACTGGCGCTGGCACCGTGATCTCAAGCGGCTTGATAACCTTGGTTGCTCCACGTAGTAATTCTTCTTCCGGGAGGAAGATAAGCGGCGACAGGCTAGTCAGCGGTTTCTGCTCAACCCGCACGTCCGAAATGCGGTATTCGCGAATCTCTTCCCCAATCTGGAGAACTATAGTTTGCGAGACCGGGTTATAGGTTTCACGATCAACAGTCAACGAGGCAACAAGAAGTTTATTCAGCAGATTTGCCGGGACGTCCGGTTCCTTCTTATATGTGATCGTGTAAGTTTTAGCCGCATCTTCAAGCGAGAATGTTGGCTCGGGCTCAAAGGAACGAACAAAATGAGTGAACCCAATAACGGTTGGTTCGGGCGAGTAGAGCTTATCAACGGGTCTGGTCTCTGTTTCAACGGCAACCAGCTTCTGACCTTGTTTGAATACCCTGCGAACATCTTTGTCGAGCCATTCACCCGCGATCATCTTGCCCGCCTCATCGTAAACCCTCTCCGCCGAGGCGCCGGTTTTCGTCCATTGGTCTATCCGCTTTCTCGAACGCAGGCTGCCGCTTGACCATTCTTCTATCTGGTAGTTGCGATGAACAGCCTTGTCGTCCGAAGCGGTCATCGCAACCTCGACCTTCCTTGCTCTATCGATTACAAGTTCGGCAGTGAGGAGAGGAGTTGTGGTCGGCTGATACAAATAGATGAGGCCAAGCGTAATGAGTAAGGCCGCGAAACCAATCGTCAACCTGAATGGGTTGAGCCATGAACGCAGATCGAACCACGGGGGCGGAGTGTCGGATCCCAGTAGCGCGGTAAAGCCGATGTCGAACGTATCCTCATTCACAACTGTTGGCGGCGTTTCCGTTTGTGACGTGTGGACAAGCACCGCGTCCTTGACCGAGTCTGAAGAAAGCTGATTTATCTCTGATAGATTTAAGTCGGCAAAGCGAGCCTGAACATCGTCGGGCACGAAAGTTGGATCTGAGTACAAAACCTGAAGCGTCGGTTTCGGGCTACCGAAAACCAAATGAACGTCGAGGCGCCGGTTTTCGCTTAGGCCGATCGTTTCGCATTGCTCTAATGGTCCTTCAGGCGGTGGAGAAATAACCGGCATTAGCATCAGCCTTGTCTGCTGCCCGCCGAAGATCTCTATAAAACTGATCGGCTCGTCTTCGCCGAGCGAAAGCGAGAATTCGCTTTCGCTCGAGTTGATCTTTTGAGCAGTTTGAATGTAGCCATTTATCCCGACTTGAAGCTCTCGCGGAAAATGTTCAAATACTTCGCGCGCTCGCTTTCGTAATAGATTTCCGGCATCGGGCCCTTTTGAGCCGCCCGGACCGTCACCGCCATCATAGCCAAGGCTGTGACCGCTGCCGTCACCGTCGTTTCTGTTTGAATCTTTCCCTATCATGTCAGTGGGGTATCGGTCGGCCAGAAGCGGCAGATCGAGGGTTGTGTTTACCTGATCGAGGCAAGTTGCGCAGCTGACGAGATGGGCAAGCTCACCTACGCTAAGCGCCGCCACTATCTCGTCGGTTGTTTTTCCGTATAGTTCCGCTAGTCGTTCACCCGGCAGGTGCTCACCGCTGATCGCACTGAAAATCGCATGTCGTAAGTCAGACAGAACGGCAGACGTTTCGCTGCTCGAAATGACCTGATGTGGCCCGGATACCTGCTTTGGTTTTTCGGCTTTAAGGAACCTAATCTTGTCGGGATCTTTCAGATGTGTTTTCGCTTCGGCTCTTGCTGTATGAAGCCAAACCTTTACGGTCTGGATAGAGTTGTTCAAGACATCTGCGATCTCACGGGGGTAATATCCGTGAAAGAATCGGAGTATCAGTACGCTCGCCGCTTTGGAAGTTTCCTTGCGAAAACAGGCAAACTCGCAGATCTCGCGAAGTTCGTCCCGGACCTGCAGGTCATTTAAGACATTTCCTTTACGAAGTCCGATTTCGGCCGAATCGCATTCAAGAAGCGAGAACTGGTGCCATTGTTGATTCGCCGCGTTACGGACGTAGGCGAGATGAAGATGTCGAAGAATTCCGTAGATATAGGCCTCGGCATTCTTGATGCCAGAAAGTGGCGGCCGCGAAACGGTAAATTGGACGAAGGCCTCTTGGAGCAAATCTTCCGCCACCTGTCGGTCGCCGCCTGCCATGTGCAGCGCCCATTTCATCAAATGGTCGTACCTCTCAAGGAAAAGCTCCTCGTGAGTTTGGTTTTCGACCAGTTTTAATGGCTGCTTAAGCATATTCGTCTTAGTTCAGTATTACCGACACGTAACAGAAATGTGAATGTTATACATAGAAGTGAGGTCGAAGATTAGAAAGGTTTATCTAATTCGAAAAAAAATCTCATCTATTTACTCATCCACCGCTTTTTTTCGGTTTCTTTGCAAACAATTGAATCGCGAGCGAAGCATTCCATTCTCGACCTAAAGGACGGATGCATTGTAAAGGGGACACACTTCCCGTGTATCCGCGATGTCGGCGATCGAGTCAGGCTTGCTATCGCAATTGAGAGGACGAACGCGTATTTCTCGATATCAGCAAAACGATTGAAGTATTCGTCTCAGATAAATAAGAGAAAGTGTACGGAAAAGGAGAGAAAACCGGATTTCACTCAACGAATCGCGGGTAACACCACCCATCGTCTATAAATTACCGGAAATTGTGTGACACGACTTCGGCAGTGAAACCTTCGAGCGTTTTGAAGCTAAGTGCTTTCAGCATTCCGCGTTCTTCAAAGATCCCTCGGATGATGAGGTAATCGCTTTGGTTAATAACGGAGCGATATTCCTCGAACTTGTCGGGCATCACGACAAAGTTCGAATGGCCGGTTTCATCTTCGAGCGTAATGAAGACTACGTTGTTAGCGGTCATCGGACGTTGGCGGATTATCACCGCTCCGGCGACCGAAACTACCTGCCCTTTTTTTAGATCGCGTGATTCGGCCGCTGAGAGAATGCGTCTTCTCGTCAGTTCTTCACGCAAAAACGACATCGGGTGCTTGCCTATCGATATGCCGGTTTTCTTCAGATCGGCTTCGACAAGCTGCAACCCTTCCATTCGTTTAAGGAAGTCTGCGGCAGGCTGACGTGATGAGTCATGGATGGAATTCGCGGTCCCGAATAGGTCTCCCTGTGGCTGTATGGCAAGTTCGGACTGCCATAGAGCTTCGCGCCGATGAACGGTGTTGTCGAAATTCAAGGCACCGGCGATGCTCAATGACCGGATCTCGCGCTTGTAGATCGAAGATACACGGTCGATCAGATCGGCAACACTCATGTACGGACCATTTCTTTCGCGTTCGACAACGATCGCCTCGCCTGTTTCCTTCCGCAAACCGCGAACGTACTTTAATCCCACTCGAACCTTTTCACTCTCGACCGTGAAAATATACTGAGATCTATTTATGTCTATGGCTAAGAACCGAAGCCCATGGCGCTGAGCGTCCTTTACTAAGGTGGCTGCCGAATAAAAACCAAGCGGGTAATTATTGAACATTGCCGCCATAAAACACGCTCTGTAATGGACCATGAAATACGCTGACGCATAGGCCAACAAAGCAAAACTGAACGCATGAGATTCGGGAAAACCGTAATTCGCAAATGCTTTGGTATAGTCAACAATCTGTATCTGCACGTCGAAAGGAATGCCTTTGCGACTCATGCCTTCCCGGAGTTTTTGGGTAATAAGCTCCATCTTTCTGTCTGGTCGCTTAAAGCCCATCGCACGCCGAAGTTCGTCGGCTTCCGAGCCTGTGAAATCGGCGATGTCCATCGCGATCTTTAGAAGCTGCTCCTGAAACAGCGGAACACCCATCGTTCGCTTTAATATCGGTTCGAGCGATTCGTGCGGATAGGTAACGTCTTCGAGGCCTTGTCGTCTTTTGATATACGAATGCAGCATATTGCCGACGATCGGGCCAGGGCGAATGATCGCGACCTGAACAACAATGTCGTAGAAGTTTTTTGGCTTGGATTTAGGAAGGAATGCGATCTGGGCGCGGCTTTCGACCTGAAACATCCCGACCGTATCGCCTTTTTGCAGAGCTTCATACACCTTCTCGTCGTCCTGCGGCACTTTGTAAAGGCTTAGATCGTCGCCGTGATGCCTGCTGATAAGCTCGATCGAATCGCGCAGCACGGCCATCATTCCGAGGCCCAGTAGATCGACCTTTACGATCTTTAACGCCTCGCAGTCATCCTTGTCCCATTGAACGATCGTGCGGTCCGGCATCGAAGCCGGTTCGAGCGGAACTATGGAATCGAGGCGGTCGATAGAAATAACCATGCCGCCCGAATGCTGTCCGAGATGTCTCGGAAAATCGAGTATCCGATGATAGAGATCCGAAAACTTTCTGAGAGCCCGATCTTGGGTTGGATCGAAACCTTCTTCCTTTAAGCGACGCTGCAGTTCCTCACCTTTGAAAGTCTCGTAGTGGGAATTGAGCCGTGAGAGCCTGTCCAGAACATCGGCGCCGAAACCAAATACCTTTCCAACCTCGCGAACAGCGGACTTTCCACGATATGAAATGACATTTGCGGTCATCCCAGATCCACGTCTTCCAAACTTTTCGTAAACATGCTGTATGACCTGCTCACGGTCATCGCCTGACGGCAGATCAATATCTATGTCCGGATACTGCTCGTACTTTTCTGACAGAAAGCGCTCGAACAGCAGATCGTGTTTTATCGGATCGACCGCGGTTATACCCAAGGCATAGCAAACGACCGAGTTAGCGGCAGATCCGCGTCCCTGGGAAAGTATCTTTTCTCTTTTGCAGAAATCGGAGATATCGCTGACCTGTAGAAAATACCCAGCCAGCTTTTTCATCGAGATTATTCGAAGCTCTTTTTCCAGTCGCGGGTGAACATCATAACGGATCGCAAATGTGCTGTTTCCGAATCTTTTCGAAGCTCCGCGTTCTGCTTTTTTGCGAAGGTAAGAATCCATCGTCTCGCCTGCGGGTACAGGATAGTCGGGAAAGATATAAGACAGCTCATCCATCGAAAATTGCACACGCGACGCGATCTCTTTGGTTATGTCTATTGCTTCGGGAAGGTCTTCGAACAAGGCCAGCATCTCGTCGTGAGGTTTGAGATATCGCTCATCGTTCTCCGAAAGAAGATTACCGGCGTCGTAGATGGTGCAGTGATTCTTGATGCAGGTGAAAACGTCAAAAAGCTCTCGGTCATGCTTGTCGGCATAATAGACCCCGTTCGACGCGAAATATGGAATGCGAAGCTTGTGAGCATATCCAAGCAAGACCTGATTTAATTGCTCTTCGCTCCGCAGATGATGACGCTGGAGTTCAACGTACAGGCGCTTTTCAAAAACATAGTTCAGCCAGGCAAGATCGGTAAGGCCGCGTTGATGTTTGATGCTGTTGTGAATGAATCCATCGGCGCCGCCCGTGAAGCACATTAAGTTCGAAGAATGCTCTTCTATATCTTCACGAGTAGCAAAATGCTCACCCTTCTTGTTTCGCAGCTTTATTGTCGTAATGAGTTTCGAAAGATTCTCATAACCGGCACGGTTCAGCGGAACAAGCGGGAGAAGGCTGCCGTCCTCCATCGTTATCTCCGAACCTATGATCGGTTCGAGTCCATGCTCTTTTGCCTCGAAATGAAACCGCACCGCACCCGCAACGGTGTCGCGGTCGATGAGTGCTATATGACTCATCTCCAGTTCCGCTGCGCGGCTCGCCAGTCTCTGCGGCTGTGAACCGGAAGAGAGGAAACTGAACGCCGATCTTGTATGGAGTTCACAAAACATCTTCAATCGTATTCACCAATGAGAAACCACTCTTTATTCGCTTTAGCGAGCCGATATATCCCCCGGTTCTCGATCTCTACATCCCATTCCTGTGTTTTCCAGAGCCTGTCCCACCAAGTGGAATTTCCTCTCCAGACACCGCTGTATTCCGTTACATAGCCATCGAAATACCTCGTGCGGATAAAGACGAGGCGACCGTCGCGATAGACAACTTCGGCCCGCTGAGGTGGGCGGTAAAAAGTGAATGCCAAGGCTGGCGGTCTCGGGCTGATATTTTCAGTCTTTATAGACTCGATACCTTTAGGAAGCACTTCAGAATTGAGAATAAAGGGCTCGGCGAGTCGTTGGTCGCGGATAACAGGCAAGCCTACATTGTCCTCACCAACCAGTTTCTTAAGCTTGTTAACGGTGAGAAGCAGGCTCTCCGGTTCGGGACGAGAGACGGCATATAAGCCGCGTTGTGACGGTCGCGGCTTGGTGAAATGAGCGGTTACACGGACGGCGGAGATATCTGCCTCGGGCGGATCGAGTGAAATGCGTAAATTTACAAGCTTCAGCCAAAACGATCTTTCCAGCGTTGGAAATGAGGTCTTTATTGCATATGACTTTGTGGATCTGTCCCTTAGCGTGAATTTGATATCAAGCTGCTCGGTACTTAACCCGTAGTTATCTATCTCGGTAAAGAGCTTTTCGAGGCCGTGATTCAGCAGAAAGATCAACTGCTCGAAGTTCTGGACTGTAGTGTCCAGATCATACTTCCAGATTACATACTGGTCCTTTACATTCGGCACCAGCATCGACTGGCTTTTCTGCTCGATAACGTCGACGACTTCACGAAAGCCGTTTCCGTATCGGTTTATTAGTTCATCCTGCGGAATTGCGAGCAGGTCTTCCACGTTTCTAACGCCGAGATCGTTAAAGACATTTAGTGTGTCCTGCTCGATCGGCAAATCGGACAGCGGAAGTCGGGCAAAACTGTCGGAAGATTGAACCGTGCTTACCGATCCGCCGTGCTGCCGGGCGAGAAGACAGGCCGAATAGATGGTCTCCTCAACGGCAACGCTGCCGGCCGTGTTGTGTTGCCGCAGCCGCTCCATGATCTTCTTTGCGATCGTGTCCCTGTCACCGACCAGCCGCTCAAGCCCGCTGACATCGAACAGAATGCCGTCGTTCATTGTCTCTATCGAATAGGAAAACTCGCGCGCGACAGATAGCAGAACCTCTCTGGCCCGTTTTATCCGTGCCGAAATAATACATGCGAATAACCTAGCCATTGCTGTAATCCGCCTCGATCGTCGTTTGCAGCGGGCGGCCGTGAAACTGCTTTCGAGAAGTCATATCAATATGGATCTCACGCAGCAGTTTGAACCGGCCTTTGCCCGACCATTTCGCTTTACTGGGACGCGAAAATGAAAAGGCTTGCTGCGATGCCGAGCCCGTTACAGGCTCGTCGGCAGTAACGAATAGAAGCGTTGGAGTTTCCTTGATCCGGGTTCGGTAGCGATACCAATAGGTCTTCGGAACCATTTGGAGCTTTCGTAATGGAAGTCCGCTCAGGTTCAGCCAGATCGCTCCGAACCCCTTCGCCTGCACAAGATGATCGGCCGCCATGAACGCTTTTTCGACATCCCCGCCGCATCTTACCCAGAGCAGATTCTCAAGCACTACACCCGAAGTGACGGCTGATCTTGGATCAAACCCATTACTCGAATCGACCACCGCGCAGATCTCTCCGCCAGCGGTCAACGTCTCCAGCAAGGAAAGGGCAATTGTAGTCTTTCCCGAGGCTGCCCCACCGGACACCTCGATAAGCGAGCCGCGAGTAAAGGCAAGCCCCGAGAACTCCAAAACTACTTCGTCGAAATGTTTTTGTTCTTCCTGTAGGCGGGAGGCCGATTTGACCAAACTCAGATGGGCCATTGCAATATACTCGGCCTAGTGCCGGACTTAAGAGTATATTGCAGAGATGAAACACACGTCAAAGGCTTTTGGAATTTCTTTTCGTCGAGGTCACTGGCAATCGAATTGAAAATCGCCTAGTTTTCTTCCGATCGGATGATCTCGAACTCCCCAGAAAACGTTCGTCGTGGCCAACCACCCTGATTTTAACCGTCGAATTGAAGATCGGAACCGATGTCCCCTTGTATGTACCGAGTAAAAAACCATTCGGTTTCGCCACGGTATCTTCGAAACAATGAACAAATTTCTTCACCGATATGAACAAATTCAATTTTTGATCTCACCTATAGGTAAATGGGGATTGAAATCGAAGTATGAAACAGACGAAGAAAACATTCAGAGACATAGTTCATGGGGTGTCTATTCCAAATCGAGTTGCCATTATCACGAGAGCCCGGACGGCTAATCGTCTCGCAAAAGTGACTATGGGTAGAGCCCAACGAAATTCGTACGCCGTTAAGGTTCGATCATTGAAGGCGCTGACTAATAAATTTCGAGCAGAGGTTGAACTGAAAAACGATCCGGCGACCCCCGGGATGATAGTGGTGGCGGTTTCCAAGGACGGCTTCGGCTTGCATGCTCCTAAAGTGCTCTTCAAAGAAATCGTCGCTTTTTCTTAGTCTGAAGTACGGCCGGCGCGTGGTTGGTAGTAAGATTGTCGCGTTGCTGATGAAAAGGTTCATGAGGACAATATTTAATGGTTCGTAAAGTGCATTTTTTGTATGTCATTGTGGATTGATATCTTAAACGCCACCGCAGCCGGGGACAACAAAACAGCGAATAGCCTCCTAGACTTTTCTCTTTTGACGCTTCTGCGCTATCCGAGAGCCGTCTCGGAGGCAAACGCATGTCTTTATGACGGCCCGGTCGCAAAAGCGGTTCTGAATTATGTTCGTGGTCTCCAAGGGACGGCGGAACATAGTTTAGCTACTTCGCGGTCTGAGGATCTAATCGATTTTGTTGCGGACGAGATCGTAGCCAAGATTCGGCGTACAGCATCGCTGGTTCAGTATTGCCGGATGTATCCGGAGCTGGGACTTGAGGGGGTTGCAGCGAATTTTACAGGATGGGATGGCTTAAAACTGGGAATGGAGAATAGAAGACGATGGATAGCCCATCATCTTCATTCCATGTCAGCAGTCGAGGTTCAGCTACCCGGCGAATCCGTGGCGATTACGGAATCGCTCGGGATGGAATTTGCCGACGTTTTCGGATTCGATGAGAGGGCCTTGGTGAAGGGCTGGAAAATTGGAACTAGCTGGCAGGCATTTAAGAAACAGGAGGAAATATCCTCTGAGTATCTTTGTGTCGATGCCTCGGACGCCGACGAAAGCTCCGCATCCGAGGCTTTCGACTATGGAATTATTCAAGAAGCGAGGCTCGCATCAGTGAGCAGTGAGCTTCCGATCGACAAAGCGTTTGAAATTCAGGAGGTCGCTCTTCGGATAACCCACAATCTATGCGACCTGCTCGAAGAACTCCATCTGAAAAAATCTACCGATGGGTTCCGACCGATTGCGTGGCACAGCGTCTGGTGGCACCTTACGGATTATTGGAATGCTCTTCCATTGAAGCTGGATTTGAAAGATCCTTGCTGCAATGCCGACGATCTCCTGGCAGCTCACATAAGCCAAAATTATTTAGATGTTCAAAAGGTTAACAGGCTAAACATGCAGCGACGACGGACTAAATTAACAGAAGTAAGTTCGAACTGCATTCTAAACGACCTTTCAGAATGGTCAGAGGGTATTGAAACCAAGAATCATGCCTGACAAATTCCCAACAGTGCAAGTTACACGTGACCACTTTGACCGAGGAGCTAGGGCCGCGCGACATGGCGCGTCGGAAAAAGTCCGAGAGCGCATTCTCATCTCTCGCACAATCAATTCTGCGGTTCGCGATTTCTTTCAGCAATCGTTCGGAATTACAACGAATGACGATCGTTCAACAGACACCAAATTCGCGGAATTGCTTGACGTGTGTGCTTTCTCCTCGAATGACTGGTCTTTTGACGTGCGGGTTTTAACGAATGTAGACGAACTTGCCCTCTACGTCCCGACTTTGCCTTTGATCGTGGGCTTTGTGTCGGACTTCTATATTTGTGTTAAGGCTGACAGCACATTGTCTAATGTCGAGATTCTTGGCTTCGCTTCTTCGAACCAGTTAGGCGAGGCAGACCTTAGTCCTAACGGATTGATGGCCATCCTTTCTTTAGACGATTTACGTCCGTGGGGTCAATTGAAAAACTGTATACATATTCCCAAGTTGCATGATCGACAGGAATTTGTGTTGTTCGAGGAATGGCAGGCCCGTGCAACTAAACTTTCCGCAACAGTCGAACTGGTACTTGCGGCCGAACAAGCCTTCCAATCGGATCAAGTAGAATTGTTGGCCGCCTCTTTTCGCGACGAAATTCTTAGAGTCTATGGGCAACACGCCGCGCCCATACCGATTCAGGCAATTTACAACAAACTGGCTGAACGATTTAATCTCTTGGAACCGATAAGATCCCACCCTGATGGCCCATTGGTCTTCTCAAATCCGGAGAAAGCGATACCTTCCATAACAAGTCCTGAAACAGGCGAGAAGTTTTTCCATGATGGTCTCAATGTCTCAGGCCGGGCGCAACTCTATCGATATCTTATTGAATCGGATGAAGGTTTTGCGGCTCACCATCGATTGAAATCGGTTCTTGACCATACAAGCGGTGGCAAGCTCCATTCACCAAAACGTCGTCAGGAACTTATCCGTAAGAAGCGGGAGATTCGCGCTGCGGCTTCAGAAGAAACTACAATTCCACCGCCCATAACGGATCCTCGAGAAAAAGCCGACCTCGATGAATGGTTCGCGGAATTTCAACCGAGTGAGAATGCTCAGAGTCCTCCAACAACAGACATAAGTCAGCTAGCCCAATCAGATGGGTGGGACTCGTTTGCGTTCAAGACGGAATACCGGACCGGCTATGACGACCTCGTAAAGGATTTTTATTTCCCGGCTTTAGCAGGAGCTGCGGAATACTGGCGCGCGGTTGGGTTTTTCTCGAGCTCGGCATTAGAAGCTGTCGGTCGTCCATTAGGAGAGTTTGTTATTCGAGGTGGTCGGATGCGGCTCATAACTTCGGTACAGCTAAGCGATCAAGATTATGCCGCCATCGCGGCAGGAACCCAGCCGGAATCGGTTGTTGAGCAACGATTGCTTGAGGAGATCGGAAAGGACTTCGAAGAACCGCTCGGAAAAGGAGCTGAGTTGCTTTTGACTCTTTTGGAATCCGGTTTGTTGGAGATCAAGATCGCAGTCCCAATCTCCGGGCCGGGAATTTTCCATGAAAAGGTAGGTGTATTCCTTGCTCCAACACGTTACATCGCCTTTTCAGGTTCGATGAATGAAAGTCGGTATGCCTTTGAGAGCAATTATGAGTGCATTGACGTTTTCACGTCTTGGAACGACGCATCACGTGCGGAGTCTAAAAAAGTCCACTTTGAGCGCCTTTGGAACAATATTGCTGCAGGAGTAGCAACATTAACTTTTCCCGAAGCGGCTAAGAAGGAACTGATCAGAATCTCGGGCGTTCGAAGATCTCAACCGTCCGAACCTGGCCGTTCGTTACCAATAAAGCTCTGGAGCCACCAAGAAGAGGCGGTGTCGACATTTCTCCAAAAGAGCCGCGGGATTTTGGAGATGGCCACCGGAACCGGCAAGACTAAAACGAGCCTTGAGATTTGCCGGCGTCTTTTTGAGGATGGACAAATCCAAACGGTGATCGTTTCTGCGGATGGGGATGACCTTCTGGATCAGTGGTACAAGGAACTCCTGACGTTCGTAAAACAACTCGGCTTTCAGATTCCCGTATTACGACACTATAAGAACCATCGAGAACGCGAGCGTTTTTTCCTTAATAAGAGCGCAATCATTCTGACATCAAGGCACTTTCTACCGGCGGTTCTATATAGTTTGTCGGAGGACGAAGGAGCGAAGTCGATTCTGATACATGATGAGGTGCACCGGCTTGGTAGTCCTTCGAACCGCGAGAAGCTAGCGGGCATGTCTGATAAGGTTCGGTTCCGGCTAGGGCTGAGCGCAACCCCGGATCGTGAATACGACGATGAAGGCAATGCTTTTGTTTTCGAAAGTGTCGGTGAAGTAATTTATTCATTCGGGCTCGAAAACGCGATTAGGCGAAAAATTCTCTCACCTTTTGAGTACATTCCGCTTGAGTACATTCCTAGTGAGGAAGACAAAACTCGTCTTCAACAAGTGCACAAAAAGGCTGCGGCCCGCAAACAGGCGGGAGAGCCCATGACACAGGAGGAAATCTGGATTGAGCTTGCGAGAGTTCACAAAACGTCCAAGGCTAAACTCCCAGTTTTCGCGGACTTTATTGAAGCGAACCCGTCCTTGCTCCAGAGATGTATCATTTTTGTTGAAACTCGTGAATACGGAGATGAGGTTTTGTCAATCGTGCATAAGTACAGACACGATTTTCATGTATATTATGCGAACGAAGATTCCGGGGTATTGAAGTCGTTTGCAAACGGGGAGATTGAATGTTTGATAACCTGTCACAGACTTTCGGAAGGGATCGATATTCACTCACTGGAAACTGTCGTTCTTTTTTCTTCCTCGAAAGCGAGGCTGGAAACAATCCAGCGTATTGGAAGATGTCTGAGAAAGAATCCGCAGGATCCATCAAAACAGGCAAATGTTGTGGACTTCATTCGGATGCCGGACGACGATCCTGGAGAGGCTACCGGAAATGCGGATTTGGATCGAAGAGAATGGCTGAATCAACTATCAAGTGTGGAGCCGGAAAAGTAAAAACCTATGAGCATAGATCAGCGAATTAAGGATGCTATTGGTGAGTCCGTGGCAGATCACAACCAGAGTGAAAACCTGACTACGAAAATAATTGCGTGGCTGGAGGCTCTTGCAGACGGGAACGAGACTCTCGAAAATAAGGATAAGGTCGACCAGCATCTCGAACTCATCTACGCGGAAACCAGGGTCAATATTTCCGAGCCATAAACTCGGCAAATCGAATATGAGTACAGTTTTGAAAATAATCAGCTGGAAGTCCGAAGGGTTGCGGTGTCCGGATCACAGTGTATCATTCTTAAATTCTGCTGATGAGGTCTATCCAATTAGCCTCCTCCAAATGCCAAATGGAACGGGTAAGACTACGACGTTGGAGTTACTCCGAGCCGCTCTTTCAGGTTCTGCCGGTAAATGGGATAAAGACAAAATTCGATCTTTCAGGAAGCGCGATTCTGATGATGACCGGGGAAGCTTCCAGGTAACCCTGTTATTCAACGAAAGTAGAATTACGTTAACTCTGGAATTCAACTTCGACGATGACACCGTGGCGTACTCTACGACAAAACCCGGGATCGGACTTGAAAAGGGATTTAACCCTCCGAGGGATCTAAAAAAATTTCTTAATGACAGTTTCGTAAATTTCTTTGTTTTTGACGGTGAGCTTGCCGAACAACTACTTGACCGAAATTATACGAACGCCCAAAGGATCATCGAAGATCTCTTTCAGATTAATTTGATCTCCAGCATTTCGAGCGCGGTCGATCGTTTTTGGAGCAGTGTTGCAGAGTCAAAAAGTGCCAAGGAAGAGCGCGGCCTCTCGCGACGGAGAAATCGAGTTGATGATCTGAAAGAGATTCTCGGGAAGCGAAAACAAGAACGTGGAACCCTTGAGAAAGAACGGGACAAGGCTGCGAAAGCTCTTAAAAAAAGAAATGAACAGTTTCACTCGGAATTGTCGCAACAGCGTGAAATCAGAGAGCAACTCTTGGAGGCGGAGCGACAATATAAGGACTTGACAGCCAAGGTCTACTTATCTGCGAAAGAGGTCCTTGATGAAATACGAAATCCTCATTCCCTGTCACACCGCTTTGCGGATGAAATGGCGACGCTTAAGACTAGTCTGGATAGAGTGAAGCTTCCTGAGAGTACAGCCAGGGAGTTCTTTGAAGAATTAGCGGATGAAGAGCGATGCATTTGTGGGCGGGAACTCGATGACGATTCCCGTAAAGCGATCAAGGAACGGTCTAAGAATTATTTGGGATCTGATGACGTATCCTTACTGAACCAGATCAAGACAGACATTACTAATTTTATCGGACCCTCGACAGGTCAACATGAGGAAAACCTCGACCTGTCTATCGAGGCTCTCAAATCCGCTTGCCAACGAGAGATGGAAGCAAAAACTTTTCGCGATCAAATTGAACATGAGGGTGTTCTCAATGACCCGAAACTAGAAAAAGTTCGTGCGGAAATCGATGGTTGGGAACAGAAACTGGCTCAAATCAACGCGGAGTTATTAAAGTACGACAACCTCGACGAATCAGCGAGTGATAGTTCAACATTCGGGATAAGTATTCTTGCAAAGCGTCTCGCAAACGCGGAAAAACAATTGGCCGAAATTACGCAAACCATTGAGCTAAAGCAAAAGAGAGATCTACTTGTGAATCTTCTAAAAGTTGCCCAGGACAGGGCCCTGCAGGGTCTGAGCGAGGAAATCGGGCAGCAGGCGAATGAAAGGATTTCGGCACTCATGCCGGACAATGCGATTAGAATTGAATCGATTGACAGGTGCTTAAACCTTCGGGGCCAAGAAGGCGGAAGCGTTGGTGAGACATTATCAGTGGCCTATGCTTTTCTCGCGACCCTTTTTAATCGAGCTGAACACCAGCTTCCATTCGTCGTAGATAGTCCGGCTAATCCTATCGATCTGAAGATCCGTTCCAAGGTTGCCGAACTTATCCCGAAGCTCGCCGACCAATTTATTGCGTTTACAATTTCAAGCGAAAGGCAGTCGTTTGTGAGTGGCTTGGAAAAGGCAGCTCCTGGTCAGATCTTGTACTTGACGTTGTTTCGAAAAGGCCCGAATGACTTGGAGCAAAAGGCCAAGCTCTTTACGACGACGGAAACTGACGACGGCATCTCCGTAGAAGGTGCACCCTTCTTTAACGACTTCCACGTAGATACGGAGGAGAACAACAATGTACTTTAGGCTTCAGAAAGCAGCTAGAGAGTGGTTCAGAGACATCAGCAAGGACATGCCGCTCGATTTTGATATTTACTACCTTTGCCTGATGACGGGTCTGGCGAGCGGAAGAAAGGCGGAGGCGAGCCAAGCAGACACAACAGACTTGACCAATGACTTTCCGGGGGTATATCGAATCAAGGGTAGAATCATTACCGCGTTCTTTCTAAGCCAGGAGCTCAAACAGCTTGGGATCTCCTTCACAGAAAAAGGTGCACTTCACACGGCCATCCGTGGCTTAGTAGATCCGCTCTCATCCTCACATTTGAGTGATCAGGGGATAAAAGAAATTAACAAGTATAGTTTTGGAGGTTTCGAGGTCTTAACCGAATATTTTGCAAAGAAGCACTTAGACCGGCCGCGTAACCTGGAAACTTTCTTGCCCATGTATAAGGAATTAATAGGGGAGTTCGGAACTACAGATAATTAGAATCAGTGTCCTGCCCTTGGTCTTGCCTCCCCACTAATTTGCGAAACGCAATAATGCCCCAATGCTATCGAGCTGTTTGTTCGCAGCCAATTGCCCAATTCCGCGATGTAAATGCAGTCTAAGTTGGGTCGCGAGAGCATCTGCATCAGTACCAAAGCCGTCGGTGACGCATCGTTGTTTCAAAAGAGCCAGGTATATTTCCTGATGAGATCCGGCGAACGTCTTCCACTCCATTTCGAGCGTGCTGTCCGTTGTAATATTGATCGGCGACGGCGCAGTTGGGTCCGCCAGCGAAATACAAAAGGCCCAACGGCAAATAGTATTCCAGTTCTGCAACCCGGTGTTCCGTTTTAACTTGATCAATTGATCCTTGGCCTGTCGGGCAAATCTTATGCGGTCGAATGACATACTTTATTGAAATAACCCTCCCGAACTACGGTTGATCTTTCCTTCTCATCGAAATCTAGTCGATACGACCGACTAATGAACGGACTCAACATTTCAAAGTAACGATCATCTATTTCCTTGTCTGTTGACAATAGAAGAACCTGGTGACTAGCCATGGGAAAGTATTGTGACACGATATTATCTCGGTGTGCGGCGTCTAAACGGCCAAGCGGCGTATCAACGACCACGGGCAAGGGCCGCCCTGAGGCCCTCGCCAAGCCCCACAAAATTGAAACGGCTAATAACTGGCGCTCCCCAGCGGAAAGCCGTTCCGGCGATAAAACATGTCCTTCGTCCCCTGTTAATGTGATTTGATATGTAATCGGATCGATTTCCAGATCAACGATCAAATTACTTTTCCGCAACATGAGCCGGAAGCTGTCTAAAATCAATGCGGCAATTCGACGAGTATGCTTTCCAACGATTTCACCGCTGAATTGAGACAGCACACCTCGTACGATTGAAGAATACTTGATCGTTCTTTCATTATCACCTGCGAGAACTTCTTGTTCGGCCACGGCCCCGAGGAGATCTGACAAGACAACCTTTTCGTGCGCCACCTCCCTTTTTATCTTCGCGATAGCGTCATCGATTCCTGCCAGTATTTCGTTTTCGCTTTGAAGGGCTCCCGCCGCGGCGTCGCGAGCCAAAACGAAGTCTTTTATCGATCCCTCGAGTGGAACCCCGGCCAACTTTCTTTGGACGACGATCAACTGTTCTTGAAACTCGGTAAGCTCAGACAATAATGCGTTAATCCGCTCGCGGTCCTCAGGCAAGTGGGAGCTGCGGAGCGTTTTGAGATCGAACTCTGCTTCAGCCGAAAGTTGAAGGTACGACGTCTTTTGGGAACCTTTGCGTTTAAATTCACGTCTGGTTGAAGAAAGCAGCTCCTCAACTTCTTCGATCAAAGCGTTGCTTTTGGATCTTGATCGCAACAAAGCCATTATCGACTTGTCGCGCTTACGCAGGACTTCTGACACAACCGAGGCCTGAAACATGCGCTTCTCTTCTTCACTCTGAAGAGCAACCTCGCCGAGCATATTTTCCAATAATAAAAGGGGAGCAACTCCCTCAGCTTCCTTACGAAGCTTCATCTCGATTCCCTTTACTTTTTCCTTTAGAAAGGACAGCTCCTGCTCTAACTCGGTCCGCTGTTCTAAGAGCTGCCCGCCCGCACGTAGATAATCGGCCAAAGCTCGGTCCAAATGCTTTTGCTTTTGGCTTACTTGATTCTGTTGGGAGGCCCTTTCTATAAAAAGGTCACCCAGCATATTTTCAAGTCGGTGAATATTTGACTCGATGGCATAAATCTTTTGCCGGTCGGTATCGGCTCTCAAACTACTCTGCTTTTGGCGTTCTATCACGAGAAGATCCGCTGACAGCTGATTTACAATATTCAGCCCGAGCAACGTGTGAATAGACTCTTGGAGCAAACGTGCGGCCTTGTCGACGCTTGCGAATCGTTCGATTTTTTCGCCATCGAAGAAAAACAATTGGGCGATTTCTGCTGGAAACAGATCCTCCACGAACTCACTCCATGTGTCGGTGAGAACCTTGTCTAGTTTTCCGTTTCTGTAAATCGCAAGTTGTTCGTTGATACCTCGTGCCTGATCCGTCCAACTCCGTTCGATGGCATATGATTCTTCAAAACCGTCCACCCACTGCTTGAACTTTATGCCCACACTCGCGCGCCGCGACTCCGAGTGCTGATTAATCGATCTCCGAAGGAACTCGTCATACTTGAGATCACCCCGATTCGAGATTGTTGCCCGTCGCCCAAAAAGGGAAAGCTGAATCGAGTCCAGGAATGTCGTTTTGCCGCTCCCGTTTAGACCACCTATCAGTATTATTGGCTGATCGGTTGACACGGGCCTTAGGTCAACCTCGGTTAGCCCTCGGAAGACACCCACATTCTCGATTGTCACGGATTCAAGAAGCAAAAGTTATACCTCCTCATCCGACGAAAACAAAAAATCAGATTCTGCCAAAATGCTCGTATCGCCAGAGCGCGCCGCCTTTTTCAAACTATTGATTTGCATCGCCCGGATCTTTGCATCTTCTTCATCTTCGTAGAAGTGTTTTCGGACAGAATGCTCAAGTTCCTTGAATAACCCTGAACGGCGCGTTTGCGTCCGGAACTTCTGTTCGACGCCCAATAACTCGCGCGTTAGGGCGAACACCTCAGGAGTGTCACAGAGTGTCTTCAAAAGCTCCATCTCCTCAGCACCGAATGAATAGGAATCATCCAACTGTCGGCCGGGAAATGTTTTGCCCAAAACATTCTTATAAAGAGTAGGTAAGGCATCTTCCAGTTCGTGCTTCTCGCTTACCCATATCCGGCGGATCTCCTGTAGTTCTTGAAGCGTGATCAGCTCAAGATCCTTAACTTCTGGGGGCCCTAGCTGTTGCACTAATTTCTGTGCTTCCAAGAGCTTTGTAAGCCAACGCGAACGCCATTCCTGCGTATATGGACCGTGGATTAGACGAACCTCTTCCGCTGAATCAGCTTTCGGAGACGTATATTTGGAGCTGACGATCTGGACCAACCCATTCATGCGACGAAAATCACGGCGATCTCGATCATCACTGATCCCGAGTTCATTCCGGAGTTCGAGTAGCGGGCCCATCCAGAGTTTCTCTTCATCATTCTGGATCATGGCATGCATGGATTTATCTTGCTCTACCATCGTGCAGACCCAGCAGCCGAAACGGCTGTCTCCACAGCTTGGAGTTGTGGTATCGACAACTAGCGGACATTCGCCATCTTCAGAAGCTCCCTGATACATGCCAAGTAGATCCTTGTTGTTGTAGCCCCAGGGATTTTCCTCTTGCATGAGGAAGAGCCAGACGTCGTCGTTTGACCAATCCTCGATTGGCGAGAAGATCATGCAGTTAGGAAGCGTCGAATTCGGACTAAGACGGTCCCGAGTGCGGTGGCGAGCATGCTTTTCCATTGTTCTTGCTCGTGCGGCACTTTCGGCCTTTCGAGTCCCCAAGACAAGGATGGTTTCACCGCTTTTTCGGACCAGATCTGTGATGAATTTGTTGGATGGGTTTATTTTAAGGCGCTCTGTACACCAACGAAACCGTGGTCGAGGTGCCGGATAGCCTTTTCCGATCAGATTAACCCAGAAACTATTTGATGGGTCGGGGGTCAGACGGTGCGGTTCAAAAGGCATCTCGTCTTTTTTGGCGGCAAGAGCCATCGCCGTAAGGGAATGGCTGACCCAAGAGGCCACGATCGGGTTTTCAACTAGGGTATCCGTACTTATTACGGAAACGGTTTTGCGTCGCTCATCAAGCGGCAGTTCGCTGATCGCCATCCAAATAAGCTGCAATGTGGCAGTTGAATCCTTGCCGCCGCTGTAACCTACAACCCAAGGCACCGTGTCGACCAAATACAGTTCCTTAATCTCTTCGAGTAATTGCCGAACTGCGCCTTTAAATCCCGGCCCTTCGAAGGCTGACTTTCGTCTTTGGGGTCGCTCTGCCATTCTCACCTCTCAAAAATGCATCTTCTATTCGCTGCTCGTTTTCGGCGAGCGGGATTTCTAACTCTTTCTTCAACACATTCGTCGTTAGCACTATGTTGACAGTCGCTTTCGATACACGGCCCCCGAGCATGGCCCGTCCTTCCCACAATCCGGCGTTGCCTCGGGTCCAGTCAATGCGCTTCAACTTGGCTAACTCTTTACGCCAGTCCGTATGGTCAGCCAATAGAATATTCCCGATTCGTCCAATCGACTGCAACGCGATGCCATGCGAATGGATAAAATCAACTCGAACATCACGC
>Ga0193752_1000375_pt1 | contig 44641 bp, 31 predicted proteins | sample H1c1metaG_FD_144924 | JGI IMG/M metagenome (GOLD analysis project Ga0193752, IMG submission 144924) | Soil microbial communities from a riparian zone of the East river system, Colorado, United States - H1c1 | ecosystem: Environmental > Terrestrial > Soil > Riparian zone | place: USA: East River...
ACGATCTCCTCCCGGCCTCTGGCTTAACCATCCTACAAAGGGCGCACTCTACTACCATTACCGTAATAAAAGAACGACCCTTCATATTAAACTACGCCTGAAAACAAAAATTTCTCCGTGGCCTCCTTATACTGGATTTAAACAAACAGTCAACCAGGCACACCCCATCAACTGACCTTCACATCGCGCGTAGCCATATCGTTGTAACAGATAGCATAGGAACTGATCATCTGCATCCCTGCTGCTTTGCTCTTTCCGCCCGGAAGTCCCTGCGCCCTTACAGCGCACAGTCTGTATCGGAAAACGTTCCCAAAACTTCGAAACGCACTAGAAATCAGGCCCCGACAAACCTTGTTTCAAAGCTCATCTACTCCGGTTGCGGAAAAAATATAACCGGTCAGCTTGTCTTCCCGCCGCGGTGCCCTTAATTTAGATCATCTTCTTACAACACAACAACTCACAAAATGGCAAAGACTCCTTCAAAAACGCCTGCGAAAACTGCCAAGCCAGTAAAGGCAAAAGTCGCAGATCCTTCCATTGAAAAAGCAACTGAAGAGGCGCTCTCCAAATTGAAGGCGCTGGGGCTCGAACCGCAGCTGCAGGCCGATATCGAATGGTGTTTGGGTAGTTTCAAGGCGGATAGCAATCCTTCAGGCCTCTACCAAATGACCGAAAAAGCCATCGCCGTATTCGAGGCCGAGAAAGAAAAGAAAACGAAGGGTGTCACCTCGAAGCTGATCACCGATCTTCAGAAAGCGCTCACGGCTGGATCTTAGGACTTCCTCATATCATGTGAGTGACGTTCGTGAGCTTGCCCTGGTAGTGCTCTACGTCTACGCCAAACTTCCTCAGGAAATCCACGCCTTCGTCGGAAGCAATGCCTTTGTACGCCGCGTAGGAATTCAGGTAGACAACCTTTTGGATACCCATCGAATAGATGATGCGCGAGCAGGCCAGGCACGGTGACAGCGTAATGTAGAGCGTGGCCCCTTCAACTGAAGTCTTGTTCTTCACCGCATAAAGTATCGCATTCTGCTCTGCATGGATGGCCAGCGAGCATCCTCCCTTTGAATCGCGCGGACATCCCGTCTCCGGCCATTCCTCGTCACAGTTATGCGTACCTGCGGGCGGGCCATTGTATCCGATGGAAATGATGCGGGTATCTTTCGTCAGCACGGCGCCTACATGGCGTTTGATGCAGTGTGACCGACTGGCCAGGTTCACGGCCAATTCCATAAATATATCATCGAACGCGGGCTTGTTCGTCATCGGTTTATGCAAAAGACAGGTTCATCTCCCAAAAATAGGATAGTCGGGCGACAATCGTGCACCCTTATTATATATGGCAGCATTGTTGTATATGAATTTGCTAACTTTAAATCGTATGAAGCACCCGCGAAACCTCTATGGGATCATGCTGTTTTGCCTCGCTTGCGTAGCTGCGAATGGTCAGGACCAGGATGAGACGCCAAGGCCCAGCACATTTGCCCAGGCATCCATCCGATACAAAGAAACGTACGTCAAAATTACTTATTCTCAACCTCATAAGGCAGGACGCGAGATATTCGGGAAGCTCATTCCATACGGAAAGGTATGGCGCACGGGCGCTAACGAGGCTACCGAAATCACCACAACAAAAAACATCTCGCTGAACGGCTTTCTGTTGAAGGCGGGCACCTATTCGGTCTTTACTATCCCTGGTCCCGACACCTGGACAATCATTATTAACACCGAGTTGGGACTTTGGGGTGACTACAACCACAACCCTCGCCTCGACATTCTGAAGTTTCACGTCCGTGCAGCAAAATCAACGGACATACTTGAACGCTTTACCATTCAGTTTGCACAACGAAATGAATCGGCCGACCTTGCATTTATGTGGGACGATGTAAAGGTGGTCGTTCCGGTGAAGTTCTTAAATTGATCGCATGTTTAGAGTCATCTTTCTTCCGGCGCATTTCTGTTTCTTGTGGCGTCCAATTCTTGCCATGGCCCGTATTGCGGCCGTTGTTATGGTGTGTTTCATCAGTGCCACGAACTTCGTGTCGGGCCAGGATCTTTCCGAACTCGAACGCCGCAATGGATTCAAGGACATCAAGTTGGGTACGCCTGTGGATTCTGTGAAGGGCACTATCCTTGAAAAGGAATTTAAAGAACGAAACGAGTTTCCAGCAAAGGTCTATCGCGTTGAAAACGAAGCTTACACCAACCTCGGCGAAGTAAAGATCAGTCGCGTCGAGTTGAAAACGTATAAAGACACGATCTATGAGATCGGTGTGTGGACGGCCAAGGACCCGCGCCTGATGAAAGCGCTTGAGTCACTGTATGGCCGCGCCGACTTCGATATGAAAAATGAAACCTATTTCTGGAAGACGGACAACATCGTATTGAAGTTTAAGTCGGAAGGAAAAAGCAAGTTGGTGCTCACCTATATTTCTCCGCCCGTTCACAAATCCATGAAGAGCGACAAGGATAAGAAAGTTGATGATATTGCGAACGACTTCTAGTACGCCGCAGCAAAAATAGCCGTACTTTCCCTTTAGACGTAAATCTGTACCGATAAACTATTTGGAATTCTTAAGCATGGCCATTTTTGCGATGGCGTACTAGCCAATATGAAACCAATAAAAGCTTCCCTCTTCCTGGCGATCGTTGTCTTACTCTTTCAATGCCAGAGTGCCAAGCCCGCGGCGGATACATCCTCTACTGCAACGTTGCTAAACACGTATTGGCGTCTCGCCGAGATGAATGGAGAACCTGTTCAAACCGCGACAGGCGTGCGCGAGGTCCATATCATCCTGTCGCGCGATGACCAGGAGAATCGACTGAAAGGATTCGCCGGATGTAATAACATCGGTGGCAGCTTCAAACAGGACGGACAGAAAATCACCTTTTCCGCATTTTCCACAAAGATGATGTGTGAACCCAATCAAATGAAAGTTGAAGATTTTCTGCTCCAGGCGCTGACAGCGACCGACAATTATGTTGTCAAGGGAGAAACGCTTGACCTTCTGGAAGGCAATACCGTGCTCGCCAGTTTTGCGTCGGTGTACCTCAAGTAGTAGTCGTCGTTTGATCGGCTTGCCTTCTTAGATCTCCTTCCACGCCGCCTTACTGTTATCCTTTTGCGTACGACACGCGATAGATTACACCGGCCTGGTCGTCGGAGATCAGCATGGCCCCATCGGGCATCATCAGCACATCCACAGGTCGTCCCCAAACCTTCTGCGTATCATTGTTGAGCCAGCCGCTGGCAAAAACTTCGTGCCCTGAAGACTTATCGTTATCGACCTTCACCAAGGCCACTACGTAACCACTTTTCTTACTGCGGTTCCAGGACCCGTGTTCAGCGACAAACAGCTGGTTCTTATAGCTGGCCGGAAACATTGAACCCGTGTAGAACTTAAGACCGAGGGGTGCTACATGTGGGCCGAGTTTATCAGCTGGCGGCGTGAATTCTGAGCAAGGGCGCTTGTTGCCAAACTCCTCATCCTTGATCGATCCTTCGTGGCAATACGGATAACCAAAGTGCATGCCGGCCTTAGCGGCAACGTTGAGTTCGCAAGAGGGAATGTCATCGCCGAGCATATCCCTACCGTTGTCTGTGAACCAGAGCGCCTTCGTCTGCGGATGCCAGGTGAACCCCACCGAATTGCGGATACCTTTGGCGTATACCTCGCGACCCGATCCATCCTTGTTAAGGCGTGTAATGCTGGCATAGATCTCTTCCTTGCGTTCGCAGATGTTGCAAGGCGCGCCCACGGGCACATACAGTTTGCCATCAGGCCCAAAGGCAATATATTTCCAACCATGATGGGTTTCAGTAGGGTAATCCTCGTTTACGGTTACGCGCTTCGGCGGATTGTCCAGGTGTGATTCAATGGCTGGTAACTTGGATATCTTGCTCACTTCGGCGATGTAGAGATCACCGTCGGCAAATGCCACGCCGTTGGGCATGTTGAGTCCCTTCGCCAATTCCCACCGCTTGTCGGCCTTATTATCGCCATTCGTGTCTTTGATGGCATACACGCTTCCCTTGTCTTTGTTGCCGACGTAGATGATCCCTGACGGGCTCAGGGCCATCGAACGAGCATCCGGTACTTCAGCAAACACTTCGATCTTGAAGCCTGCCGGCAGCTTGATCGTGTTGAGAGGCAGTGACTCGGCGTATTCGGAAATCGCGGCTTCACCACCACCGGCCGATATCATCTTTTTGTCGGGAACCGCTGTATAACCGCTGGCCAGCATTACGGTGAGGCTCACCGCTGCAACTTTCATGACTTTCATATTCTTGTGGTTCTGCGTTGACGTTGAAATAAAAGTAGGCTTTGAAATCGATGCCGGAACCCGCGATCCAGCATAACACCTCAAAATAGGGCTTTTCGTCCTGATAAAACAGGCGTTTTTTTTCGACGGTCCGATCTCGTCAAATTGATAAAAGAGGCTTACCAGTTGCCTGTTCCTCCTTATTTTTGCGATTATGGTTTCCGTTTCCAACATCTCCTATTTTATTGGTGGACGCGCGCTTTACGAAAATGCGAGCATGTTCATCAAACCCAAAGACAAAATTGGCCTGATCGGCCTCAACGGCAGGGGTAAGTCTACCTTGCTGCGCATAATTAACGGAGAGATGAAACTCGATTCGGGTTCCATCAGCAAGAGTGGCGACTGTACGATTGGCTTCCTCAACCAGGACCTCCTCTCCTATCAATCCGAAGATTCGATCCTCACGGTGGCCATGGGTGCATTCAAGGAGGTCGTTGACATTGAACGCGAAATAGAACAGGTCATCAAGAAACTCGAAACCGACTACGACGATGGCCTGGTCGAGCGATTGACTAAACTTCAGGAGAAATATGAACACCTCGACGGATATACCATTCAATCCAAAGCTGAAGAGGTTTTGGAAGGGATCGGGTTCACGACGGCCGATCTCCATAGACCATTAAAGCAATTCAGCGGTGGGTGGCGCATGCGTGTGATGCTGTCGAAGCTGTTGCTCGAGCGTCCGTCATTGCTCATGCTCGATGAACCTACCAACCACCTTGACCTGCCTTCTATTGAATGGGTGGAGAATTACCTGCGCAACTATGAAGGAGCGGTCATTGTCGTGTCTCACGACCGTATGTTTCTCGACAACGTCATCTCTAAAACGGTCGACGTGACGAATCAGCAGCTCGTAACGTACGAAGGGAACTACACTTTCTATCTCGAAGAAAAAGAGCTCAGGACAACGATTCAACAGAATGCCTACGAAAATCAGCAACAGAAGATCCGCCAAACAGAGCGGTTCATTGAGCGTTTTCGATCCAAGGCTACCAAGGCGCGCCAGGTTCAGTCGCGTATCAAATCGCTGGATCGCATGGATATGATCGACGAGGTGGTCGATGACGCAGCGGCTGTGAACTTCAAGTTCAAGTTCAATCAGCAGCCTGGACGCTTTATCGTGACGTTGAAAAACGTTTCGAAGGCATACGGTGCGCTGGAATTGCTGCGCGACACCTCTATCTCGATCGAACGAGGTGATAAGATCGCCTTGATTGGCGCTAATGGAAAAGGGAAATCGACGCTGCTGAGAATCTTGTCGGGTACCGAAGCCGTTGACGGCGAACGGACGATGGGGTTCAACGTGATCCAGGCTTTTTATGCGCAGCATCAGTTGGAATCACTCCATGTTGAAAACGAAATTCTTGAAGAACTGAAGCAGGCGGGTTCGGGCAAGTCGGAACAAGAGCTGCGCAATGTACTCGGGTGCTTTCTGTTCTCCGAAGATGATGTGTTCAAGAAGATAAAGGTGTTGTCGGGTGGCGAGAAGTCACGGGTGGCCTTGGCGCGTACGCTGATCTCGGAAGCAAACTTTCTTTTGCTTGACGAACCTACGAACCACCTGGATTTCATCAGCGAGAACATTCTCATTCAGGCGTTGGAGCAATATGTCGGAAGCTTTGTCGTGGTATCGCACAACCGCTACTTTGTGTCGCAGGTGGCCAACAAGATCTGGTACATAGAAGACAAGCAGATCAAAGAATATCCGGGCACGTTCGATGAATACGAGTATTGGCGCAAGAAGACAGAAGGCAATGTGAAGCCGGAACCGCCGAAGCAAGAGAAGAAGGTGGCAGGAGAGAAACCACAGCAGGCAAAGTCAAATCCAGCCGGTACCAATTCGGCGGCATTAAAAACGCTCGAACGCGACCTGGCAAAAGCGGAAGAGGCTATCGGTGCACTGGAAAGCAGGAAGGCGAAAGCGGAACTCGATCTGGCGAGCCCGGAGGTGTTCAAAGACCATGTGAAACTTCAGCAGGCGAAGGAGCGATTTGAAAAGGTGCAGCAGGAACTGGCCGTTGCTAATCAAAAGTGGGAGAAAATTGCCGGGGAGATTGATAAGCTGGGATAGAGGGTGGGTAGTGGGTTAGCGCAAGGGTAGGTTAGTGCAAGCATAGGTCATAGCGCAAGACAGGTTAGCGCAAGTCTTCCCATTTACAAGGCGAAAGTTTGAATACACCTGGCGGGAGACTTGTGTGGGCCGTAATCTGGAGATGAATCGACGCCAGTCTGAAGACTGGCAAGTGCGTCCGGCACAAGTCTCCCTCCAAATTCACCTTCACCGAATTTTTACCACGGAAGACTTGCGCCAACGCCGGGCCCAAGCAACTCACTGCGCAAGCCCGATCTGGCTCAACAACTTAATATTCTTCGGATCCGAATAATCGTACTGAAATATCCCGTCCTCCCCGATCATCATCAGCAGATTGTTAAAGGGGATCACATCTGTCGCGTTAATGCCTTTATAATGCGCGATCATTTTATCACCCATGGTCATTACATCGCTCGCATCAAAAGCCTTCAGTCCATCATCTCCATCACATAAGAACAACGTATTCTCATCGATCCCCAACCCATGCGGATTCGTCATCGGAAATGACCTGACCAGGGTGGGCTGTGCCGGATTTTCAATGTCAATCACTTCAAGGAGATTCGAACCCATCTGGCACGTGTTACCGGTACGAAGGGTGACATAGGCATATTTGTCGTCCACCACAACGGGGTCGCAGCTGGTAATGTGTTGATAGGTGCTGACAAACGTGGGCGACTCAGGTGTCGAAATGTCGACAATGTGCATCCCCGTTCGCGCGCCAATAAACAGCTTGTCCTTGTGCGGGAAGATCGTTTCCATGTCCCAATTGATCACGGTGCGCTTGCTCTCCACCGGGTCTTGCTCGTTGTTAACATTTACGGAGATCACCTCGCTGCCATCAAGCAGGAAGAGGTGATCGTTGCTAACTGTAAACCTAGCCAAAGAGCCGCCGACTCCCGGGCCAGAGCCGTTCCCTGGAGCAATGGCGGTCTTTGAGCTAAGAGCTGAAGCAGCATCCGCCATCATGGCGACGCCACTGTTATAATAGAAGCCACCCCAGGGTTGCGCGACGAAGCCGCACTCCGACTGGGTGACCGAAACTGAACTCATTTCCTTCCACGACGTAATCACACAACAATTGACGTCGGCCGTCATGCCCATCACGGTATAGTGCTTAAACACCCCGGCCATTCGACCTACTTCATGAACCGATACAGCGCTGGTAACATCTAAAGCTACCAGGTCCACGAAGCTGTCGGCATACAACGTATTGCCTTTGATGGCCAGGTCGAAGTTGCCGGGAATCACGAGAAAGTTTTTCACTACCGGTTGCGATGGATTCCTGTTATCAATAATATGTATCCCTTCGCCAGGTTCATTCACGTACATGAAGCCATCTTTGTAATATATTTTTCCAACCGTGGCGATCGGGCGTGGTGCCTCAAGCGCGATCTGTTCGCGAATCTGTTCGACCGTCGTGTAAACCGGTTCATAGTAAACATATTCCTGCGTGGTCTCGCATGAATTGGTACAACCTTCCAATAAGACGCTGATACCTAACAGGACCGTGAGGAAGAGCAAGGCATAAAGCGATACGTGGATGCGCTTTTGCAGTCTGTTGTCCAAAGTGTCCATAACCGTTGAAGGATTTGATTTGTTAGACACGAACGTTTTGCAAAAGGTTGGAAGGATTCTTAACTATTTAAAAATATATCGGAACCTCAAGCCTACATCGAATGTGAGGGGCGTAGATTCAATACCAACATCGGATTTGTAGACCGAATTAAGAGGATACCGCAGCGCAGGATTTAAGGCAATACGATAACGTTGTCCCAACCGATAACTGAACTCTGTACCCATCAGGCCGCTGAAATTAACGGTTCGATACGGTGATTCAGATCCATTGCTTTGGGTGGTTTTGTCGAGGCTTCCACCTTCGGGTGTGATGGTATTCTCCAGGAAGAGATCCGTAGAGAGACCCGCGTTGAGTTGAACACCAAATTTACGATTAACCAGAAGGTAGCCCGCCTGCATGGGTAGGCTGAAGAACTTTAAGTTGTTGTTGACTGAATACGGAACCGTGGGCGCAAGGCGATCAGACGCACTGGCGGCGTCGGCCAATGCGGGAAGTTTACCCAGCGCGTTTATTGACTCAGCCTGCAGCGATTGGTAGTTCGGACCTGCAATCACGTTTGTCGCCACGTAGTTCGAGGATTGCGTAAGGTAATTTACACCACCTTGTATAACCCACCGGCGGGCGACTTTCGTGCCGAAGCTGAGGCCCATCGAGTAAGCGACCCCGCTGGCCTTTGCCTGCTTGTCGGGTACCGAGGTGTTGTTATATGCGGCCAATCCCATGGACTGCACAGGACTTGCTCCGTGATTGACCGCGCTGAATCCCCCAGCAGCGACGCCCAGGGAAGTCCATACTTTTTCGTCGCTGACATCCTTTTTCTTTTGATCGTTGGCGGCCAGCTTCATTTCTTCTTCTGCGAGCTTCGCCATCATGGCGGCAACCGGATCCACTTCGTCTTTTTGAACGGAAGGACGTTGAATGATCGGTGTAAAGAATGCCGGCAAGGCGCGTTGACGTGCCACGGTTTGCCTATCGACCAAGGGCGAAGAGGCAATTGCTGTGTTGTTGTTTTCAGATGCCGGGGTCACGGTACTTTCACCCCGTTCGCGACCACCGCTATATGCCAGTAGCTCGGGTTGTGCTGCTGCTGCGGCAAGCGTGCGTCTGGCTCCTGATCGTTCGATCACCACGCTCCGCCCCTGCGCAATTTCAGCGGCTGACTGGTCTGTATGTTTGATGGCGCTGTCATCCGCTCCGGCCCGGGCTAAATTGCCGGGTGCATTGGACGGTCGTGGATCGTCCGATACTCCCGGTAAAAGTCCGGATTCGGATTTCTGGCCAATAGCCTGGTCGTTGCCCTCTGCCGGGAGAACGCGTGACGCTGCCACCATCTGTTCGATGGTTGTATCCCTATTGTTAATGACGAAGTAGGCCACGCCCGACGACAACAAGGCAAGCGTAACTGCCGCCGCTGCCAGCAACTGATAAAATGCCAGCCGACGACGCATCGTGCTTCCCGTTTCCCTCTCCAATTCCAATTCCACATTCGTCCACACCTTATCGGAAGGTGTAGCTTCAGCATCCTTGAAGACGTCCTTTAACGAATCCTCAAATGTTCGCCTCTCCATATCTATCGTAGTACGTTGATTCTTTCAAAATTTTCGCCTGTAACAAACCCTTCGCCCTTGCGAACTGCGACTTCGATGTTCCTTCGGATATGCCCAGCATTTCGGCGATTTCCTTGTGGCTGTACCCTTCGATCCCAAACAAGTTGAATACCACCTGACAGCCCTGCGGCAGCGACTGAATCATCTCAAGCAACTGGTTGAAGTGAATTCCCGAGATGCTTACCTCCTGTTCAGGAAGGACGATTTCGGTCACGTCCACCATAGGATAGAGATATAGTTTTTTCCGCTGTGCGTTAAGAGCCGTGTTCACCATGATGCGCGTGATCCACGTATCGAGTTTCGACTCCTGACGAAAGTCCTTCAGGCCATGAAACACCTTGACAAATCCTTCCTGCACGATATCCTCTGCCTCAGCCGTTGTTTTGGAATAGCGAAGACACACTGCCAGCATTTTGCGGCAATAGCGGTCATACAAGGCCTTTTGAATGGCCCTGGAACCTCTTTTACAGCCCTCAATGAGCTCGTCGTCGCTGAGCATTTATTCGAATAAGCGGGTCGGTTTCTATGTTAGACACACATGGCCCGGGGAAAGTTGGAAATGGTGTTAACTTAGCCCCGTATGAACCTGCGTACCTACGGTTATCTGCTGTTGTCGCTGGCCTGCCTGTGTTGCACGCCCGTGACGCCAAGTTCGGGTAATTCTCAAATTAAACCTAAAGAGCTGGTGCTAAGCGATTTCGCTTATGAGCCGCAAATCCGGACGATCGAACTTACACCCGAAGGGCTGCCACTGGAGCCCGCAGTGGTACAGTTCGGACGACCTCCTCTTCTGTTGCAGTTCGACGACCTAACCAGCGACCGCGATTCTTACTACGCGCGGATTATCCATTGCAACTACGACTGGACCAAATCCGACCTGCAGGATCTGGATTTCATGACTGCCTACAACGAATTCCCCATTAACAACAGCGAGTTCTCGGTCGACACCCATATCTCATACGTACATTACTGGTGGCAGCTTCCGGCGGTGAAAATACCGGGAAACTATGTGGTGGCGGTGTACCGGGGCAGCGACCGTCAGGACCTCATCCTCACCAAGCGGTTTATCGTATATAGCCAGTCCGTTACCTTCAGCAACAACGGAAATGTTATCGGTCCCAGCAGCATCGCGAATGTTAATCAGCAGATCAACTTTACCGTGGGCTATGGCAACGTAAATATCCTCAATCCCCTCGTCGATGTACACGTAGTGATCCGGCAAAACGGCCGATGGGACAACCTCGCGATGGATCTACGCCCATCCTTTATCCGTGAAATTGAGAAAGAACTGGAGTATCGGTTCTTCGATGAAGCTCAGATGTTTCGGGGAGGTAACGAATTCCGGTTCTTCGACCTGCGCTCGCTGAATAATCCCGGCCGAAATGTGGGTACTGTGAACAAGGCGCAGAAGCCTTACGAAGTGTTCATAGCAACCGACAAGCCACGCACCCACGAAGCATATAGCCAATACAACGATCTCGGTGGGGGCTTTACGATCGAGAACTACGACTATCGCGACCTGGCTTTCACCAACTATGCCGAAGTCACGTTCTCACTCGCGACGCCTTCGGTAGACGGTGAAGTTTACGTAACCGGAGGCTTTACTTATTGGAACTTATTGCCCGAGAATCTGATGCAATACGATGCCCAGCGGAAGCTGTATTCCGCCCGCATCCTGCTCAAGCAGGGCTGGTATGATTACCAGTACCTGGTGAAATCAAAGACCCTTCCTTCGTATTACTTCGAAGGTAGCCACTTTGAAACCGAAAACTACTACGAGATTTTTGTGTACAATAAGCCTTATCAACCCCGTGCCGACGTACTGATTGGCTATTTGCGTCTCGAGAAAAATCCCCGTTAACCCGGGTAAAGTTTTTTGACAATACGCCTTTGCAAAAATAACTACCTGAAAGCACGTAAATAGTTTGCCAGGGGGCAGGTTTACGCCCCAAGGAAATACGGTTAGTATTGCTGTGCCCGTACTAGGCGTAGTTTACATCGTGCTGTTGCGCGCGCTGAATCGAATCGTTGTTGGCTACGTCGAGCATGCCAAAACCTTTGTGCGTGCAGTAGCCCAATCCGTTTTCATAAACGAATTGCTGGACCTCACGCGCGGCATATAAGGTGAACGGGAACGTGTATCCCCGCACCTCAAACTTGACGTCGTTGTCGTATAGTGGATAAATGCGCGCGAACTTCTTATGAGAAGCCTGAATGCGTTGTATGTACTCGTGATCCGCTACAATCTGAAACTTGTAAAAAGAAGTCAGCTGCTCGGTCGAATATTTGCCCTGAGCTTCCATACGCGCGAGTGTAGACTCGTACAAAAGATCAGAGAATTCGTCGCTTTCGGGCGATACGAACTTCTTCCCGGTCTCGTCATTGAAAGCTGCCGGAATGACCACGATGGGCGAAATACATAGAAACCTGGATTCGTCGCTGATAACTACCGGCTCCTCCTCTTCAACAGATTCGGGTACCAGGTGCATGTTGCCGACAATAACTTCCCGCTGTTCAAAGAGGCGCGCCAGGAAGTATTCCATAAACTGCTTGTCCGGACATGCGAAAACCAACGTAACCTTCGAAGAAAAGTAGTGCAATCCCTTTCGACTGACTTTGGTCTGACCCTTAAGGCCCGAAAAGTTGTATTGATTAAAATCGAGATAGCTCTTTTGAGGGCCGAATATCAGCAACCCCTTAATTACCTGAGCAAGCAAGTACTGGTGATGAAATGGAACGTACGCTCCCCTGTTCTTCAACGAAAAAATAATCCTGGCTCTCAAACCAAAAAATTTAAATGGGGTTAAAAAAAATTAGGCTACTTAACCACTACAGCACATAACCGCTTAATATTGACTATGAGCAGCTTATAAAACTACTAAAAAAATAGAAAGGTTCGATGTGAATTGGTCGATTCTTTAGACGTTAAACCGGAAATGCATGATGTCGCCGTCGGCCACCACGTATTCCTTGCCCTCCACGGACATTTTACCTGCTTCCTTACATCCCTGTTCTGATTTATATTGCTGATAATCAGCTAGTTTTATAACCTCCGCACGAATAAATCCTTTTTCAAAATCCGTGTGAATTACCCCCGCTGCCTGGGGTGCTTTCCAGCCTTTCCGAATGGTCCAGGCCCGTACTTCCTTCTCGCCCGCCGTGAAATACGTAATCAGGTTAAGAAGCTGGTAAGATGCTCGTAATAACTTATTTAGACCTGATTCCTTCAACCCATACTCCGCCAGGAACACCTCCCGGTCATCCGCACTTTCAAGCTCCGCAATCTGGGCTTCGATAGCGGCACAGATCACGACCACCTGGGCACCTTCTGCCGCCACATGGGCGCGTAACTGGTCGACGTATCCGTTGCCCGTATTAACGGAGCCTTCATCCACGTTTGCCACGTAAACCACCGGCTTGTCCGTAAGCAGCTGAAGATCGGCCACGGCTACGCGGTCTTCCTCAGGCACCTGTACCGACCGCGCGTTCCTGCCTTCCGAAAGGGCTGCGCGGTAAAGCTGTAAAACGCTCAACTCCTTCTTCATCTTGACGTCACCGCTCTTGGCAGCGCGTTCCACGCGGGAAACCTTCTTGTCAACTGACTCGAGATCCTTTAGCTGTAACTCAGTGTCAATGATCTCTTTATCAGAAATTGGATTAACCTTTCCATCAACATGGACAATGTTGTCATTGTCGAAGCACCGAACCACGTGAACGATGGCATCCACTTCACGGATATTGGCAAGGAACTGATTTCCCAATCCTTCGCCCTTGCTGGCGCCTTTAACCAGGCCTGCGATGTCGACGAATTCGATCGAAGTGGGGACCACCTTTTGCGGGTTCACCAGTTCTTCCAGTACCTTCAGCCGCTGGTCGGGAACGGAGATCACGCCCACGTTAGGTTCAATCGTACAGAAAGGAAAGTTAGCGGCCTCAGCCTTGTTGTTTGATATGGCATTGAACAAGGTCGATTTTCCTACGTTTGGCAACCCGACAATCCCGCATTGAAGTCCCATCGATCAATTTTATTTGGCCGCAAATATAGGCAAATTGACAATTTACAATTGACAATTGACAATTTGAGCCGACCTCGAAGGGTCGAACCGGTAACGAAGCCCCGGTGTTTGATCAGCGTAGTAGTGAATAAGGTTGCGCCTACCTGGCATTAAAGCAAAAAGCCATCCCGGCAAAGGAATGGCTTTCTTACTTTATAGGTCCAGGTCAGGTTGGGTCATTCCCATTTGAGTTCCGTGTCAACACCGTTCGACTTTGCGCCGCCGGCGGGTTCCACCTCTTCGCGTTCGTGCACATGGTCGAATTGCGTAAAGTCGACGTTTGGCATCAACTCTGTTTTCACGTGGTTTACCGTGTTTGTCAGTGCGTCCATGAACTTGTTAAAGTCTTCTTTGTAGAGGAAAATCTTGTGCTTTTCGTACGTGAACCCATCCTCCTTGAATCGTTTTTTACTTTCGGTGATCGTCAGGTAGTAATCATTCGAGCGGGTAGCCTTGACGTCAAAAAAGTAAGTTCTCTTGCCTGCTTTTACTTTCGCGGAGTAGATTTCGTCCCTGCCGTTATTCTTGTTTTCTTCCACAATCCTTCAATTTAAGTTCCTTGATTTAAGTTTGGTCCAGACTAAGGTAGTATTTTGAGAAATGATTGCAAACAACGGTATTAATATTTTAGTTTAGGTCGTTACAACAAATAATTCGGCAGACTGCATTTGCTGCCAGAATACATAGGATACGTGCGGATAGAACCATCAGATAATATCTCAAGGGCCAGTCTGGAACTACTTGCCCGGCAACTGGTTGAGGGCTTTATTACGGGCCTCCATAAGTCGCCCTACCACGGGTTCTCGGTCGAGTTTGCCGAGCACCGGCTCTACAATGAAGGCGAAACTACGCGACACGTAGACTGGCGGGTATATGCCCGTACCGACAAGCTGTTCACGAAGCGATACGAAGAAGAGACCAACTTGCGATGCCTTATTGCCATAGACGTTTCGTCTTCTATGTTTTATCCTGCGCAGAACAAAGCAAAGATCAGGTTTGCAAAGTACGCGGCGGCGGCCCTGGCTTACTTACTCAATCGGCAGCGCGATGCGGTGGGCATGTGCTTGTTTTCGGATGCGATCCAGACGCTCACACCGGTGAAGTCGTCGGCTACACACCTCGGTAAACTGTTACGCGTTCTTAACGACCTGGATTCCGGCACAGGAACAGGCAAGCAGCAGACTGAAACACGGGTGGCCACTGTGCTGCACGAACTGGCCGAAAAGATCCACCGGCGATCGTTGGTCGTCATCTTCAGCGATATGTTCGACAGCGCCGAGAATGCCGACGATTTGTTTAAAGCACTTCAACACCTTAAGCACAACCGCCACGAAGTGATTGTCTTTCATGTGATGGATAATCAGACGGAGTTGTTGTTCAATTTTGAAGACAGGCCGATGGAATTCATCGACCTGGAAAGCGGCGATCGATTAAAGCTGAATCCGGCCGATGTGAAGGAAACCTACCAGGAAGAAGCCGAGCGGTTTCATAAGGCGTTGAAGATGCGATGTAACCAATTTAAGATTGATTTTATCGAAGCGGATGTGCGCACGGATTTCGATGTGATCTTGCAGACGTACCTGATCAAGAGGGAGAAGATGCGTTGAAGTAGGTAGGGCTGGCGCAAGTCTTCCTGGCGTTGGCGCAAGTTGGTGGCGCTGGCGCAAGTCTTCCATGGCACTTTAGATATTGCGCAGAACGTTTGGAGGGAGACTTGTGACAGCCTTTCAGCAAAGCACTGCAACCATCCAGTCTTCAGACTGGCGCGAATTCAATTACTTATGTAAGTTGTAAAATCTACTCCAGTCTGAAGACTGGAGGGGCGTATCGCCAGATTATCTGGGGGCACAAGTCTCCCGCCAAACTCTCCGCGCAACTACTAGTTGCGTATCGGAAGACTTGCGCCAGCCTTGGGGAAGACTTGCGCCAACCCTAGACAACCTTCCTTACGCCAACCCTAGATGCCCTACTCCTGCTCCACCTCCTGGTGCAGCCAGGCCTTCTTGACGAGCAATTCGTCCTTGGCCTCTACCATGTCTGGATCGGGCACGCAGCAGTCTACAGGGCACACAGCGGCGCACTGGGGTTCTTCGTGAAAGCCGGTACATTCCGTACACTTACCCGGCACGATATAATAAAATTCGTTAGATACAGGCGTTTGTGCGTCCTTCGCATCTATCGCAGTTCCATCTTCCAGCTCAACGGTTTCAAGCTTGGTTCCTCCGGCCCAGTTCCATTCCTGGCCGCCTTCATAGATGGCTGTATTGGGGCATTCCGGTTCACATGCACCACAGTTGATGCACTCGTCCGTAATTATAATTGCCATGCTTTTTCTAATTTTACCCGACTACAAAAATACACCAATTCAACCATAAAAACGGACGGCCAGTTCAAAAGTTTAACGGAGATTATGAAGGTTGAAGAGAGAATTACAGCATTTCATCAGCTGGGCAAAGAACTGGATGCATTACCTGACGATACTTTTCAATCGTTAGCAGCAAGCGCCAAGAACGAAAATCCCTGGTTTACTATAGATAGTGTACGAATGGCCGTTCGGGGTATAACCTCCTGGCTGGATGCCGGCAAGTTGCTGGCGTTTACTGCTCAATACAACACAGACGTTCCTTCCCGCACGGTCGCTATCGTCATGGCAGGAAACATTCCGCTCGTTGGATTTCACGACTTTTTCTGCGTGCTGATGGCCGGTCATACGGTCATGATCAGGACAAGTTCAAAAGACTCGGTGTTGATTCGTCACGTGGTGAATACCCTCATTCGCCTCGAGCCGCGCTTCGAAGACAAGATCATTTTTGCCGATCAGCTGAAAGGCTTCGACGCGGTCATTGCTACGGGCAGTGACAACACTTCGCGTTATTTTGAATACTACTTTGGAAAGTATAAGCACATCATTCGCCGGAACCGTACGTCAGTTGCCGTGATCAACGGTACGGAAACGAACGATGAACTCCTGACGCTGGGCACCGACGTATTCAGCTACTTCGGTCTGGGCTGCCGAAACGTGGGAAAGGTCTTCTTACCGAATGGCTATGCGCCGCAGCAACTGCTGGCTGCCTGGGAACCGTACCACGACATTATCCATCATCACAAGTATTGCAATAATTACGACTATCAGAAGTCCATACTGCTCATTGGGCAAGTCCCGTTCCTCGACAATAACTTCGTCATGTTGCAACAGCACGACAACCTCTTTTCCCCCCTGTCGGTGCTTTACTACGAATACTATAACGATGATGATGCCCTCGCGCAAAAGTTGCTTAAGGTTGAAGGTAAGATTCAATGCATCGTATCGCGTGAGGGAGAGATAAAATTTGGTCGCTCACAGTTTCCTTCCCTGAATGATTACGCCGACAAAATTGATACGATGGCGTTCTTAACCCGTCTCGAGCAGATAAAAATTGATCGTTGAAAATTGGAATTGAATGTTGCGTCACTGGGTGGTTGTGGTAGTAGAAGGAATTGCAGGTCGCCGGGAAGAAATCCATTACACACGGAGGCCTCGGAGTTTTTGAACATTCATTCCGGCATTTGATATCGTGCGTAGCATCGAAGCATACCCGGGGAGGCTCGGTGCTCCGAGTACTCTGGATGAATCATCCTACGCAGAGCAGACCTTCCCTTGACCATCCACGAAGAGCATCACCCAAAATCAACCTGCGGCCAAGTATTCTCAAAAACTCCGAGGCCTCCGTGTGTAATGGATTTCTTTCCGGCGACCCTGCACCTCATCCCACGAACGTATCCACCAATCTACGGCTTAGACCCCCTTACAATCTCCACCCATCCATTCAACGTCGCACCACCATCGACCTTCAACCTGTAGTAGTAAATACCATCCGACACATTGTCTGCGTTCCAGAAGTTGCCTTCGCGATAGTCACCAGACTTGAACACCTCATTGCCCCAACGGTTGGTGATGATCAACTGATGCGTACCGGTAATGGGCAGGTTCAGAACTTCGAATTCGTCGTTAATACCGTCGTTGTTCGGCGTAAAGATGTTCGGCACGAAGATGCCTGTTTCGAGCGGTATCTCTACGTCAAGCGTCTTGATACAGCCGCCAGCATCGCGAACCTTCACGCGATACACACCGGGAGGCAGGTAATCGTACAGGTGAACAAATTTGTTCTGCGGATCAAGTTTCAGTTTTTCCCAGTCTTTGATCACGATATCATCGTCGGCCGTGGTCAACGAAATTTCATAATAGAGCTCGTTGTTTGCCCCTACGAAGCGTGTTCCGCCAGTTACATTAGCAATCTCGATTGATCCTGTGTGCTTCGGCTCAGGGAACGAAGACTTCACTATTCCCAGCGTGATGCCCAACAGTTCACGTACACTGTACACCACTGTATCGGATCTCAGCGTACAGCTGCCGGCGCCGGTGGTTTGCGTCTGTACCATTACGAAGCGGTATGTGCCCGGTGTATTGAGGAACGTGTGCTGCGGAGGTGCATAAGTGAACGTCACTGAATTAGAAAGCGGGATGCTGCTCGCGGCCAGGCTGTCGATCTTGAAGAACTTGTCGTCATTGCTGAACACGCGGATCACGAATGGTTGATCCTGCTGACCCGTGATGTTATTTATGGTGAGGTTGACGTTGCCGCAGTTCGAAAGTATCTCGAAGTCGGTCAGCGCCTTGACGCCATTGATCATGATTGCATCCGTGCGTGTAGGGCAGGTAGTTGTGCTTGACTTGATGTACAGATAGTAAGCTCCGGCTGACAGGTCAGCAAAGGTTACGTTGGGCAGACTAGGCGATTGGTAGTCGATAAAATCGGCGTCTGCAGGAACATTCAATTGATCCCTGCTGATGGCCACCTTGTAGATGCCTGCTTCCGAAATGGTGATACGGATCGCACCACTCTCGCCTGCATTATCACAGGTGGCATCGATGGCCGTGATGCTTACCGCGGCCAAAGGTACCTGACCCGGTGCCTGCACGGCGATCGGTTTGCTTTGTATACAATCCAGGTGGTCGCGCACATCAATGATGTAATTTCCTTGCGAGAGATCGGCGTACGCTTTCACACCGCCGGCCACGTCAGCGAAATCAGACACGACTATGTAACCGGAAGGATCCGTGCTGAAAGGTACAGCCTTTTTCAGGCGGACCTGAAGCGGGTTCGTACCTGAGTCACCGCCGGCAATTCCGGATACATTGATGCTGCCATCCGTACCGTTGCAGGTAGTCACATCTGTGGCCGCCACAGCAAAGTCAATCTTCGCATAGGTGTTTTTGATGCGTACCATCACCGTGTCGGGACAGGTAAAATTGAAGTTGTCGTCGACTTTGATGATGACCAAGTTATTGTCGTCGGCAGGCAGTCCACCGGGCAGCGGCGCGCCTGGCGTGAAGGTTTGCGCGGAGGATTCAACACCCCCTACTACATAACGGTACCAGTACTCGCCGGTCGTCGTACCATCCACGGTAAGGATGGCGTTGCCGTCCGTTCCGCCGAAGCAGGTCACGTTGGCCGATACCTGCTTATTCAGGATCTCGACTTGTGTCTTCAGATCGAGGAAGAAGTCGACCGGTCCGCAGACTTTGCCATTGCCTTCGTCGATAACGGTGTATTGATACAGTCCCGAACTGAGGTCGTCGAATGACGCGGTGCTCGAGGTGAACTTGGTTTGCGTGTTGCCATTGATGGTCCACAGGATTCGGAACGTGGTCGGTGTGCCATCGGCACGACTGATGTTAAACGATACCTCACCCGCGTCGCGGTCGTTACAGCTCGGCTGTGATACGATCGAAGGTTGAATGGCACTGAAGTTCGTACAGTCGGTTCCGCCGGTGCCACCGCAGGCTGGATCGCCTACCGGACGAATCGCTACGGTAGCCGCGTTGTTGAGCAATGCGGAACAGGTACCCGCGATGGCAAATACCGTGAACGTTGCGTTGGTACTTAATGGACCGGTCGAGATCGCAAGGGTTGAGCCGTTGCCCAAGACAGCAGCACCAAAGTCAACGCCGTTATTGCGGAGCTGATAGGAAATGCCGTTTTGTGAGTTGGCGATCGAGATCGTGCTGGAACTGTTTGCACAGATCAGGTTTGGCAACGCGGTGACCGGAAGCGTGAGGATCGGTGAAGGACTAACGGTGATCGTTTCGGTGTCGGCGAGTTGTATCGAGCACGTACCGTTGCTGGCAATTACGCCATAGTCGGTGGTCGCCGTCAGGTTGCCCGTTGGCACACTGACCGTTGCGCCATCGCCGGTAACCGTTCCAACGGGTGTCAACCCGGGAAGTATGACGACCTGGTAGCTGATACCCGTTTCAGAAGCCTCAATCTGGATAAATGTTCCATTGCCCGAACAGATGTTCGCGGCAGAAGAAGATACGGTGAGGCCCGCATTCACCGTTCCCGATACAGTGATGCTAACGACAGTGCCCATTTCAACATCGGCGCACACGCCGCTTCTGGCAAGTATGTTAAAGGATGCGTTAGCATTCAATACCGGTGTAGTAAAGATGATATCATTTCCTGTGCCCGATACCTCAGTACCAATGTTAGAATCATCGGCATCGTCGCGAAGCTGATATTTTACACCCAATTCCGAGGCGCGAAGTGTGATCGTGCTCGTGCCGCCTGTACACAAAGGGTTGGGTGCTGCCACGATTACCAACGCCGTATTCGGATCGATGTCGACGTTGACCGTTGCGGTATTGTTCAATTGAATAGTACACGCTGCATTGCTGGCGACGACGTGGAACGTTGTAGTTGCCGTCAGTGGCAGGGTGCCGATCTGAAGAGCTGCCCCTGTTCCCACGGCCGTACCCACGGAAGCGCCTGAAGTTTCGTTGATGACGTCGTACGTAACGCCTGCTTCGCTGTTGGCAATCTCAATAAAAGTTGCTGTTCCCTGACAGATCGCAGCATCCACCGGCGTTACCGCCAGGGTGGCATCGATCGTTCCGGAAACATTTACAACGGCCAGGCTATTGAGCTCGACGGAGCCGCAGCCTGCTGCAGTAGCGAGCACGTTGAATGTCGTACTGGTCGTCAGCGGGCCCGAGTTGAACGTGATGTCACCACCCGTGCTCACGATCGCAGCACCGACGTTGCTGTCGTCGCTGTTGTCGCGCAGTTGGTACGTAATGCCCGCCTGGGTGCTTCTCACAATGATGTCGGTGTCTCCACCGGTACAAAGCGGATCGAATAAAACGTCGACCACCAAAGTTGCGTTCGGAGGAGTTCCGACTGTGACGGTTGCCGTATTGGTCAGCTGGATCGAGCACGTTCCATTGTCAGCGACCACGCTGAATGTCTTGGTCGCCGCAAGATTGGTCGTGGATATCGAGATGGGACCACCTGTTCCCGGCACTTGTGCGCCCACATCAACGTTATCCGTATCATTATGTAATTGATACAACACGCCGTTTTCGCTTGGCGAAATGATGATCGAAGTTGCCGTTCCGGCACAGATTGGACTAGCGCCCGCCGTAACCGAAATGCCGGCGTTGATGGATCCGCTGACCGTGACCGTTACGGTATTCGCCAGCTCAACAGCCGTACATCCTGTTACGGATGCCAGCACGTTGAACGTGGTGTTCACTGTAAGCGTGCCGGTGGAAATGAATATGGTTCCTCCTGTGCTCGTTACGGCGGTTCCAATGGAACTGTTATCAGCATCGTTTCTCAGAAGATAGTCGACGCCAGCCTGTGTGTTGTCTATTTGGATATCGGTGTCGCCACCGATGCATAATGGATTGAGCACGGCCGACACCGGCAGGTTGGTGAGCGGCGGTGTGTTGATGTTCAACTGATGCGAACTGCCGGCAATGCCCGGACATGCCGTTGCGTCAGATACACTCATAATCGTGTAGGTTGTCGCCGCCGTCGGGTTCGCTATGGGAATGTTGAATGAATTGAAAGGAGTCGAGATCACGGGCGAGGTCGTGGTGCCGTCGGAATAGGTGAACGACCATGGCGCTGTTCCGGTAAACGTCACCGTAAGTTGCGTAGCCGTGCCGGCACAAACCGACGCAGGACCTGTTATCGTTGCAGTCGGAGAAGGATTAAGCGTGATACTGATGGCCTGCGAAGTGCTTACGCAAGTAGTGGTGCCGTTGGCAACCGTAACAACAGCGTTGTACGTTCCAGCTACCGCACTTGCCGGTATCGCGATGGCAAACGGACTCGCCGTCAGAAGAACACCTGCGAGGTCTGTAAATCCCTGCGCCTGAGCTGCCACATCAAAGTCAATGGTTATCGTATTCGGTGAACCCGTAACCGTGTATGCCAGATCGACCGACGCGGTGCCTATACAAACGGGAGCTATTGCCGTGGTGGTGATCGTGGGTCGGGGATTTATAGTGATGGTAACCGGTATAGCTGCTGCCACGCATCCCGATGCGCTGCTGGAAACAACCAATGTGGCGTTGTAAGACCCGGCGATTGCCGTTGCCGGAATCGCTACGGAAATCGGTGATGCGGGTAGTGTGGTTGTCGTAACATCCGTGAATCCCTGCGCTTGTGCTGTCGCGTCGAAGTCAATCGCGTATTCATCAGCACCTCCACTAACGGCGGTGTAGGCGAACGGCACCGCTGTGGCACCGAGGCAAACTTCGGGATCGGCGCTTACCAAAGTAATAGAAGGCACAGGATCCACAGTTATGGTCAGCGTCTGAGCCGCAGAAGGACAGGCAGGGCCGCCATTAGAAACTGAAATGACTCCCGTGTACGTGCCGGCAACCGCAGTTGCAGGAATAGTTACCGTGATCGGTGACGCGGGCAACGGCTGGTTGACGACGTCTGCGAAACCTGCCACATTCGCCGCATTATTAAAGTCTATGGAATACGTCGTAGGCAATCCTGATGTAGCCGTGTAAGCCAGCGGCAGAGCAGTTGTTCCCAGACATACTGATGGCGTGAGATCCGTGATCGTAATGGTTGGATTGGGACTAATAGTGATCGTAATGGGCGACAAAACACTGACACATCCAGTCACAGCGTTGATCACCTGGACCGTTGCGTTATATGTGCCTGGTGCCGCAGCCGCAGGTACCGTGAGGGTGACAGATGCCGCCGGCAACGTCGTTGCGGGAACATCGGCAAAACCTTGCGCCTGTGCGATAGCGTCAAAGTCGATCAGGTACTGACTGGGACCACCAACGGGACCGCTATAGGCCAGTGATGCAGTGGTCGTGCCGGCACATATGTCAGGAACCGGGGCCCACGTGACGGAAGGTGTCGGATTGATGGTTACCGTCACGGGAAGTGAAGTGCTTCCGCAACCGGTGGTCGCATTGGTGATCGTCAGGGTCGCATTATAGGTCCCAGCTACCGCTGCACCTGGAATGTTGATCGGTATCGGTGAACCAGGAAGGATCTGATTGGTAACGTCGACAAAACCTTGTCCTTGTGCGGGTAAATCGAAGTCGAGACTGTATTGATTCGGTGAACCTGTCGTCCCTGTGTAAGCGAGCGGTGCCGTTGTTGCACCAATACAAACCTGCGGATTCGGATTCGTTAGCGCAATGGTAGGATTGCCGTTGATCACGATCGTAATGGTCTGCGGTGCACTCGGACAAGTGGTCGTCAGGTTGGTCACTACCACGGTGGCGGTATACGTACCGGGAGCTGCGCCGGCAGGAACGGTGATAACAATCGGCGTGGCGGGCAAGGTAGTCGCGGGAACATCTGCAAAGCCTGCCGTGTTGGCCGCTGCACTAAAGTCAATAGTGTATTGAGTAGGTGATCCCGTTGTAGCGGTATAACCCAGATTTACTGATGTGGTTCCCTGGCATATGGCGGGAATTGCGCTCAGGGTAATCGTTGGGGTCGGATTGATCGTGATGGTGATGGGCTGTGTGCTGCTCACACATCCGGTCGTGCCGTTGCGCACCGTAAAATTGGCGTTGTAGGTACCGGCCACGGTCGCCGCAGCGACGGTAATGTTGATCGGTGAGGCCGGTATGTTCGTGTTCACGACATCGACAAAGCCCGCGGCATTTGCCGCAGCATTGAAGTCTATACTATATTGATTCGCGCCACCCGCCACGCCTGTGTAAGGCATCGGCACCACCAGCGTTCCCCGACAGATCTGGGGATTAGGATTGGTCAGGGCGATGGCCGGCGTCGGGTTGATGGTGATGGTTACCGTCTGCCCCGCGCCTACACAAGTAGTGGTTCCGTTGCGAACGGTTAAGGTTGCTGTGTATGTACCTGGAACGGCTGCCGGCGGTATAGCTACCGTGATCGGTGATGCCGGCAATCCCGCGGTCACGATATCGGTAAATCCCTGCCCTTCTGCGGCCAGGTTGAAGTCAAGGCTGTACTGGGTTGGGCTACCCGTAGTCGCCGTATAAGCCAAAGTCGTTGACGTGGCTCCAAGGCATACTGCCGGATTAAGGTTCGTGACTGTGATCGTAGGGCTCGGATTGACGGTAATGGTGATTGGCAATGCCGCGCTGGTACATCCGGTAACTGAATTCCGAATAGTAACGGTAGCGCTATATGTACCGGCAGGGATGGCTGCCGGAACGGGGATGTTGATCGGACTGGCTGGCAGTGTGGTAAGAGGCACGTCCAGAAGGCCCGCCGTATTGGCGGCCGCGTTAAAGTTGATGCTGTATTGATCAGGACTTCCAACGGTCGCGGAATATGCCAAAACGGCTGAGGTTGTTCCCTGGCAGATCGCTGGTATCGGTGTAAGCGTTACGGTAGGATTAGGATTTATTGTAACCGTAAACGGCTGCGAACTATTGACGCAACCCGTTCCAGAATTCCGGACCGTGATAGTGGCATTGTATACGCCTATGGGAGCAGCCCCGGGAACAGTAATGGCAATAGGACTGGCCGGTAATAAGGAATTCGGAACATCTGTAAATCCTTGTGCATTCGCACTGGCATCAAAGTCGATGGTGTACTGATCCGGACTGCCGGCTGATACCGTATAAGGGAGATTTGCAGTAACGCCCCCCACACAAACCTGCGGGTTTGCTGTAATTGTGAATATCGGATTTGCCAGTATAGAAAGGGTTACAGGCACGTCTAGGCTTGGACAACCTGTAGTGCTGTTTTCAACAGTCAATACGGCGTTGTAAGTACCGGGAGGAACCCCTGCTGGAACGGGGACTGCTACTGGGCTGGCCGTCAACGTTGCATCAACAATGTCAACCAACCCCGCGGCCTGCGCCGTGCCGTCATAGTCAATGCTATAAAGCGTGGGTGTTCCCGACAAAGAAGTATAGGTAAGCGTCGTCGACAGGGAACCCTGACAAATTGGAGTCATGCCAGCGCCGGTTATTGTAGGCAATGGATTGATATTCAGGACTACGTTTCCTATCATGGGAACTGATGTACAAAAGCCATTCTTCGCTAAAACGTGAATCGAATTCCCCGAACTAAAATCCGTGGATGGGAACGTCATATTAAACGGACCCGCCCCAGTTCCTGTGAATGTGATAGGTGTGGGCAGGGAAGCAAGATTCTTGAGAATTTCATATGTAACTCCGGCTTCGGAGTTATTCAATGTGATCGTGATGGGGTCACCTTGGCAAATGCTCAATGGAGATGGAGTAGTGATGGTGTAAAGGGCAGGCGAAGGGTCCGTGATAGTAAACACCTGTTGGGCAGTGCAGAAACTGTTATTGTCTATCACATCCAAATAGTACGTACCTCCTCTAAGGCCAGCTTGCCCAAGGAGCGTCGCCAAATTAAGTGGCGTAGTTCCGGGAGTTGTTCCCGAGAATGTTGGCATTCCATTATCTGAAGACCAAGTATAATTGTAAGTTGTTGGCCCAACTGCCTGCGATCCACCGATTATTGATGCCTGGATCTGCCCATTTGCCGAGGCACATGAGCTATTATTTACCTCCAGATCCTTGTTAATTGACAAGGCTGGCAGAACTTGGATGTCAAATTTTGGATAAGTAGCCTCATCCGATACAGAACCAATTGTATTGACGCCATCTCCTAACACCCAGGCGTACGAACCGATAGGAAGAGCATGAGCCGCATTAAACAAATATGTACTGCCTGGCGAAATAATTGCCTGAGGGAGAAGGTTAACTGGACCTATGATCACTAAAGAGGCATCTCCGCCTCCCTCAGTTGAGACCACGTGAAAACGTACAGCACCTCCACTAGAATTTGATGTACCTGTGCAAACATTAAGAACTTGTATTTCAACTGTTAGGCCGCCCTTTGTGTATGTAACCGACTGACCGTACGATTGGATAGAAAGACCTAGCCACAAAATCGCCAGAATTGCAAATCTTCCCAACCTAAAAAGTAGACTTCTATCCATTAGCGCTCGATGGTTTCGTTAATGTCTATCCTCGTTGCACAGCCGTCGGAATCAAGTACTTTCACAAACTTTGGAAGCGCACTCTTTTCGACTATACAATTGCTTACTTTAAAATCCCACGTCAATGGATTATCCTTCTTATCAAAGAAAAAATAGTAATAGGGTTCTTTCCCACCGGTAGCGTGTACACTAACGGTGATTTTATTCCCGAGCACTTCAGTATCATATGTGGCTTTGAAACTTCGGCAGTTGTCGCGCACTTCATCAGATTCCTTGCCCCCCAGGAGAGAGAGAATCATCAACAAGAAAACATTCATACAATGCTCGCTTAATAGCTGGTTAGGGTTGTGATCATAAATACACTCAAAAAATCATTGTAACCCGTCGTTCACCGCTTTATAGGTCGTTACAATCGCTTTAGTCTAAAAAATCTGACATCAAAAAATGTCGGTACACCATGCGTGTACCTTATCCGTGGGAAAGTCAAAATTTCGGCTTGAGAATCTCGCTCATCACAATCGCTTTCCGCAATTTTTCCATATCTCCGAACTCATTCAAAAATTGTTCGGCAGGGTTGGACTTCTTCTTCCGCTCAAACTCTTTGAACTTTCCAAAACTCATAACGGTATCTCCCACTTTCATCGTCTCCTCCAACGAAGGCCGGTAGAAGGCGTCCTTCTTGGCCTGCTCATAGGTCGCGACAACTTCACTGTCCTTCCGATTGTCGAAGTTGACATCTTCCAGGTCTCGCTCCTCTTCACCAATCTGATCATCGTAATCTACTACAGGTTCCTGTCGCTGCGGGGGCGTCGTCTTTGCCTCCATAATCTCCCGCATCAGCTCCTCGAAGGTCATGGCCTTGGGTGGCTGTTTTGAGGGCTCAGGCCGCCTGACAGTCTCGGCCAAAGTCTTGGAAGCAGGCGACCGTCCTGGCAGTTCCTTTCGGCGAGACACGGTAGTGTCTCGTGGGGGGGTGCTCTCTCGGGGGGTACTGGCTGGCGTCTTCTGATCCTTCTTCAGCAACCGGCTTAACCCGTAAATCACTGCCAGGACCACATAGATCCAGAATTTTTCTACGTCCATTAAAAACAAAAATATAAAAAAAAACGAAATGCAGACGGTTCCGAGACAGGTTCCCAGTGTAAGACGGATTCAACCATCGGTTTTATCATCCCAACGTAATGGTTTTACCTTGTGGAAATTACATCGATAACATTCCGGTCACGCCAGCGCTTCGCAACGTGCCGCGTCGATCCTATTCCGTCGCCGTAATGCCCTATAAACAGCCGGATTAATGGTCGGCTGACGAGACCTGATAAGCGCACGAAAGCGCCATTTGCAGCCAGAAAAGACGGTTTTCACCCTTGAACGACGTGCCTATATTAATAGAGTTCGAAGTGTGTTAACTGATTTTGAATTGCTCCGCCTACTCTCTTATATTTGCCCACCTTTGAAAGGGCGACGGGTCCGTTTGACCACTACTCGATCACTCACAACACCCGGGCGAACCACTTCTCTTTGAAAGGGCTTTTTTACCAAACAACCACTATGGCATGCAACTAGCGAAACTGGAGATAAAGGGCTTCAAGAGTTTTGCCGACAAGATCGTGATCAACTTCGACGAGGGCATCACCGGGATCGTAGGTCCCAACGGATGCGGGAAGTCGAACGTCGTGGACTCGATCCGATGGGTACTCGGCGAGCAGAAGACCAGCGCCCTCCGTTCCGAAAAGATGGAGAACGTGATCTTCAATGGGACGAGCCAGCGCAGCGCGCAGCAGATGGCCGAGGTATCCCTCACCATCAACAACACGAAAAACATCCTGCCTACCGAATACTCGCAGATTACGATTACCCGCCGTTTGTACAGGACAGGGGAAAGTGAGTATTTGTTAAACGGCGTCGTCTGTCGTTTGAAAGATATCACCAACCTCTTCCTCGATACAGGGGTCGCGTCAAACAGCTACGCCATCATCGAGCTCGGCATGGTTGATGACTTGTTGAACGATAAAGACAACAGTCGCCGCGCGTTGTTTGAAGAAGCCGCAGGTATATCCAAATTCAAGAAGCGCAAGAAAGAAACGCTGAAGAAGCTCGAAGATACGGACGCCGACCTCGAACGCGTGGCCGATCTACTGTTTGAGATCGAAAAGAACATGAAGAGCCTCGAGAAGCAGGCGAAGCAAACCGAGAACTATTACCGGATCAAGGAAGAATATAAGAACAAGAGCATCCAGCTCGCCAAGGTGATCGTGAACAAGCAAGGCGACAAGCTGAGCGGTATCACCCAAAAGATCACCGAAGAGAACGATCGCAAGCTGGGACTGGCGGCCGACATCGCCGAACGCGAAGCTTCGATCGAACAGGCCAAAGCGGAGCTGATCACCAAAGAAAAGACATTGTCGTCGCGCCAGAAGGCCATCAACGAATTTGTATCCAAGATCCGTCACTACGAGAGCGAAAAGCAGATCAAGAACGAGCGGTTGAAATATCTCAACGACCGGGCTACCGGTCTTCGTGATCAACTCGACCAGGATCGCAAGAGCAACGACCGCGCACGTTTCAGCATACAGAGCCTTGAGAATGAGAAGGTCTCCGCGGAACAAATCCTCGAGGAGATCTCCCACAAACTGGAGGTGTTAAAAGGCGACTACGACCGGCAGCGCGCAGTAACCACAGAGTTGCAAACGCAGGCCGACAGCATCCGTCGCGTGCAGCGCGAAAAGCAGGAAGAAAGCTTCCAGGTTAACAAGGATCTTGAGATTCGTCAGATCCAGGTATCGTCATTGAAGCAGGAGCTCGAAAAGACCGCATCGGATACCACGCAGCAAAATGCCAGCCTCGTCGAGTTCGAAAAGAAACTTCACGTGCTGCAGGAAGAACTGAGCCAGAAGAACCGGGTTCAGGAGAACCTCAAGAAGGAGGAAGAATCCGTGAAGGTGCGCATTGCCGACATGGAGAAGACGATCGAGATGATCCGCGAAGAGCTGAACCAGACCGGTCGTAAGCTCGATGCACGGCAGAACGAATATAACCTTACCAAGTCGCTTGTGGAAAACCTCGAAGGTTTCCCTGAGGCGATCAAGTTCCTCAAGAAGAAGGTGGGCAAGAACGCTCCACTCCTCTCCGATATTCTCACCACCGCCGAAGAATACCGGGTATCGATCGAGAACTATCTCGAGCCCTACCTCAACTACTATATCGTCGATCACGAAGCGGAAGCCTACGAGGCCATCAACATATTGAGTGATGCCGCGAAAGGCAAGGCACACTTCTTTATTCTTGATTCTTTCGAGCGGTTTGAACCCACAACGGCCCGGATATACGACAACGCATTTCCCGCTACCGAGATCATCGAATACGATCAGAAGTACCGGAAGCTCATGGCGTACATCCTCGACAAGGTGTACATCCATGAAGGTGACGTGAAGGCCATACCTTCGAGCGATGACAACACGTTCATCACGAAGAACGGCAAGCTTACCCGTCGCAAGTTCAGCATCTCCGGTGGATCCGTTGGTCTCTTTGAAGGCAAGAAGATCGGGCGTGCGCGCAACATGGAGAAGCTTGAAAAGGAGATCAAGGAGCACACCCAAAAGCTCAACGAGATCCGTTCAAGCCTCGTAGAGAAGCAGGCCGACCTCGAGAAGCTGCGCAACAACAAGCTGCGCCAGCAGATGGAGGAAGTACAGGACGACATCCGCCAGGTCAACGATGAGTATGTTTCTATCCGTACGAAACGCGAGCAGTTCGCGCAGATGTTGAGCAACGCGGACCTGCGCAGCGAAGACATCCTCGAGAAGATTGATACACTCCTGAATGAGATCGACGCCCTGAAGCCGAAGTCACAACAGGCAGCACACGAGCTCGATCACCACGATGTTCGTCTGACGACCATGAGCGACGAGCTGGCGTCGAACAGCGAACTATTGAGTCAGAAGTCGGCGGCATACAACGAGCAGAACATCTTCTTCCACCAGCAGGAGAACCGCGTGAAGAGCATCGACCAGGAGGCCCGCTTCAAGCAGGAGTCCATGGATCAGAGCGGCAAGCGGATCGAGACCAATGTGGAAGAGCTGCGCAAGAACGAAGAAGAAGTAAAGCGCATCATCGAAGTCACCAACTCCAACGACGACGAATTGCTCGGCATGTACGAGGAGAAGGACAACATGGAGAAGGGTCTCGGTGAGGCGGAGAAGGAATATTATGAATCACGTGGCAGCATCGACAAAGTCGAGAAGCAATTGCGCGAGATCCAGCACCAGCGCCAGAACATCGACACCTTGTTGATGGAGTTGCAGGGCGAGCTCAACGAGAGCAAGATGCACCTCAATTCCGTGAAGGAAAGATTGTCCGTGGAATTCAACGTCGACCTTGATTCTATCCTGCGCGACGCTGCCCCCGAGGAAGTAGAAGCGCTGGGCGAGGTGGATGAAGACAAGATGCGCGCCGATGTGCAGAAGATGCGCGACAAGCTCGACAACATGGGTCCGATCAACCCGATGGCGATGGAGGCTTATACGGAGATCAAGCAGCGCAACGATTTTATCATCGCACAAAGAGAAGACCTTCTCAAAGCAAAGGAGTCGTTGCTCAACACCATTACCGAAATAGAGGCAGTGGCGAGCACGACGTTCATGGATGCGTTCAACACCATCAAGGCACACTTCATCCGTGTGTTCCAATCGTTGTTTACGGACGGCGACGAATGCGATGTGCGACTTAGCGATCCTACCAAACCGTTGGATTCAGAGATCGAGATCGTGGCCAAGCCGAAGGGCAAGCGTCCATTGACGATCAACCAGCTTTCGGGTGGAGAGAAGACGTTGACGGCTACTGCCCTCCTCTTCTCGATGTACCTGCTGAAGCCGGCACCTTTTTGTATCTTCGATGAGGTAGACGCACCGTTGGATGACGCGAACATCGATAAGTTCAACAACATCATCCGTACGTTCAGCAAGGATTCACAGTTCGTGATCGTGACGCACAACAAGCGCACGATGTCATCTACGGATGTGATCTATGGCGTGACGATGGTGGAGAAGGGCATCTCGAGAGTGGTGCCTGTGGATATGAGAGAATTAGCGTAGTATTACCGATTGCCAGTTAATAGTGAAGAGCCGTTCCGAAAGGGGCGGCTTTTTTTGTAGGCCTATGCCGTAGGCCTCCCCCATCGTTAAGCCACGATGCCACATCGCAAGCACTTCATGCAAATCGAAGCACCTGTGCCAACTGCCGGTGGTGAAATGCTCTGCAATCACGACACGGAATGCAGGCAAGTAGCCCTTGCCTTCTCCAGTAAGGGTCCGGTACCTTGAGCCAGAACTAATTTGGACCATAATAAATGTTAATCCTGCATTTTAAATTGTCACAAAGCCTTCAAAATCTTTTTGAAGCTGCATGCCATCAACGACGGCGCTAAATCGACAAGAAGTCACTGTCATCGACGAAAGCAACCCGACGAAATCTATGTTTTTCCGTACTTGCGCGCAGTACGTTGTACCAATAACCGATGACAGCAGGAAACTTCGGCTCCGCCTTTGACGGAAGCCTTCTGGAGCGATTGCGCTCTGAAAACCCACGTGTACGAAATAGCGCCTGGACAAAGATCTATCAGGATAATTACAGCATGGCCAAGTCGCTGGTTCAACGGCTCGGCACCCCGTCTGAAGAGTTCAGCGACCTATACCAGGATACCATACAGGTACTTATCGTGAACATTGAAACCGACAAGTTTCGGTGGAATGCCAGTATCTCGACCTACTTGTATACAGTATGTAAAAACATCTGTTGCCGGCGTTTCCACGTCGAAAAAAGAAAACTCCAGGCAGAGAGTGCTTTTTATGATGAGATGACTGGTGAAGCAGGATACGATTTCGAGCGCGATATCATGTGGGCTCAGGCGGCCTCGATCATGAATACGGAGTTGCGTGACGAATGTCGCGATGTTCTGGAAAAATTCTACTTCGAAGGATGGTCAATGGAGAAAATTAAGGTGTACTTTAACCTAAGTTCTCCGCAGGCGGCCAAGAACAAGAAAATGCGCTGCCTGAAGTACTTTATCACGGCGTTAAAGAAGCACAGCATCAATCCCGAATTGTTCAAAGAATGAAGACCAAGCCAGACGTTGCAAACCTTATCCATGATTACTTTGACGGTAACCTGGATGAGTCACAAAAGAAGGAACTCATGCAGTTCCTGGAGGAGAACACCGAGGCGCGGGAAGAATTTGAAACGGTGCGACTGGCGGTGGCCAGCATCAAGGCGAGCGGATTGCGGCAGATGTTGGAGGGATTTCAGCGCGAAAATTATCCGGAAGACGCTGCGGCTGCCGAACGGAGGCGCGCGTTGAGAGGGACTTCGAGGGAAGACGCGAGTTCCACCGACACCAATCAAGGAAAGTAAGTGGCAGTGTCTGTGAGCTCCTTTGCCACTCCGCATGAAGGGTTCACCTAGTCGGATTTGCAAAATCGCAGTTAAGAATCAGATCTGCTACACGCCCTCGGGATGACGATTTTGTAGTAGCGTTCCGTTAAGCCGCAGTCCTATCCAATGGTAGACGTTATAGATAACAATACTTCCAAAGATATACTATTGACTCCCTCCAGTATTCCATTTCCCACTTTGAATTAAAGTCAACGAGTGGGTTCAATTGAGAGATTTTACACCAAGACAATTTGCAAGTTGTGTTAAGGCTGAGACGAATAATGATACTTGTACGTTGTCAGAATATTACCATTATGATCTCTAACCAACTTTAGTCGACCAAAATCGTCATACTCATAGTAGGTCGTCATATTGTTTGGATCCGTTGTTGAATTAATTCCGACGCCAGGCACATACGTATAAGTTGTAACCTGAGATCGCGGCAACGCAAGTCGGATTTGATCCACGAGTGTGCTAATCTGTGCATCAGACAAAGAGGAGCCCTTCAAAGCAGCCAAATCTCCAGCACTAAGTATCGAAGTAACGTCCGAGAGCGTTGCATCAACAATTCTTGCAATGGGTAGTCTCTCACCGAATCCATAGATAAACACAGTATGGACGTCATTCGACCTACTTACCTCTAATGGATTACCCCTGCTATCAAACTCATATACCTTACTCATTTCCTTTACCCTTGAATCAAAGGTAGCGCCGTCAGCCGAAGACGTATAATTGTCGATTGCGTTTGCGATCACAATTTCACCAACTCCACAAAGATTAAGTTTGTCTAAATCCGAATTATACGCGAAAGTCTTTGTATTCAATTTCGTTAGGAGATCATTTCGATAAACGGCTTCCTCAATTGCTATGTCATCAATATTGTGCTGCAGTAGTTGCTGGATGGAAGAACTCGGCGTCAAATAGTCGTTTGGATAATTAAATCTGACTTCTTGAATGGACCCGTCACGGAATGTGGTAGAAATTTTTCTGGGATTAAAATGAACTGGCCATTCCGATGCCGGAATAGCGCTCGGAACAACATAAATTGCTCCTGAGCTAAAGCTAGCAATCTCATTATATCCGAAGTTCTTAACGAGAGAAAGGGTATTGTTGTCGTAAGAAATCGATTCTGTTCTCTTTAACCTCACCCAGGAAGAGTAGAATGGATAATAGTGCAGGCGTTCAATTACATTACCGAATCCAATGCTTGTGGCACCCTCACGTGCAATACACTTGACTAGAACCTTAAGACCCAATTCGTATACGTTGATCTCCTCTTTCAGCAGCTTATAATTATTGTCTTCGAATGCATAGATGGCAACTTTACCAAGCCTTCCGTTGAGCTCATGCGGCACCGCCGGAATACTCGGCGGTCTAATGAAGTGTTCAAATACTTGATCAGCTACATTGTGATAAAAGTGCTCCGCCTTGCCAAATTCACCATTAGCACCATGAAGGATGACCACCTTGCTATAGCCAACATTTCCTCCAGCTGACCCAGCCGGCTGTGTTACGCTCGAAGAAGCGAACTGAAGGACATATGTATTGGGTGATTCAGGAATTGGTACCGTTCTGTAAAATTGCGGACTCCTCATGATTTTGCCCCAGCTACCCTGTTCGTCTTCATAAAGAAGCCTTGTAACCATCGAAACTCCCAGTGGGTCTGCATCTGTTTTCTTTGCAAGACGAAGCCCTCCGCCAAGGGTACGGGTTTGTGTTACTAATTCATTCTTTCTTACAATTAGTCTTATGTTGTAGCGTCCTTGATCCGGGCTGTCAATATAAAACTCTAAGTTACCACCAGCAGTTAAGAATGTCGACAATGAGGCTCTGAAGAAGAGCGAATAAAACCCTCCACTGGATTGCTCAGTAGTCTGGCTAGGATACGTGGCCGACAGATTATTTAACGAAATCGACGACACCGGTAGATTGTTCGATTTTATTCTAATGTAACTCGGACTGGGCAGGCCGGAACAACTTTGACAGTCTGCACTGATCTCAATGAAACCTGTTTGGATCTGCTCTAAAGACGTTTCGGCAATTATCGGCGGATCAGAGAATACATTTTCCTGCCCACCCGTTTCAATATACACTTGCTTCCTGGTTGAATACGACTTTTCAATGAGTTGAGCCTCCTCATTTGCATAAGAATTCAGCTCGTATTCAAACGATGTTGAACCACCAGTCGGATACTTTATACTCGTCAGAACTCCCGCCTTGGCGTCGGTCGAAGCCCTTCGGTCGGCGCCCTGCAAATTGTACAAAACAGTTGTTCCAAACATCGCAATGGCCTTCTTAAGACTTGGCAGCAAAGTCCCATTTGCTTTCCCATTGTAGTATCCCCAAAAATCTCTTGCGAATGAAGTTTTCTGTGGAAGGCTAGTGTTATCATATTCGAATTCAGTTTTCAGAACCGTCGATCCTCCGCGCTCTGATATCGACTTTAGAATGAGTCTCTTGTAGTCAAAATCCCGATCCTCAGGTGTGGCGTATGTAACGAGCGGATTCGGTGCCATCTCGATCGCTTCCAAATACTCCATTTCTAACTCATATTCCTTCACAAGTCCGTTCTGTTGGCTATATATTCGTATGTATTGCAGGTATTGCTCGCCCTGCAAATCCTCCCGGCCATCAAGGTTTCTGTCAAATTCAATACGCCCGCCGTCAAATGTTATTGTCTTTAAATACACAGGCGCGTACATCCTACGTTGCTCTCTCGCATTACTACCGAGACCTAAAGGATCACTATTTCCACTCATCGTCACAGCATGCGAAAAACTAAAATCTTTGTGCGTGCCTACTGTTGGCAACTCGTCATACTGAAACGTGACTTCCTGACTTCCCGATGTAGACGCAATCTTTGTAAGATACCATGATTCACCAACCTTCACAGTAAGGTTGGTCTCAATTTCACTTCTGGAGAACGTGTACACAAGACCCTGCGATGTCGTAATTTTCCACAAATCCTCCTCTTCGAGCCGTTCATCAATGAGTAAGTTTTGCTGTTCGAGCATGTACGGTTTCCCATTCTGATCAAATATGAATTGACCTGCATAGCCCGAAAAACTAAACGTAAACAGGTCAGGCTCCCAGTCGAATGCATCCAGCGAATACCTTCCATCGTTTTGGATTATCTGCCCACCTACAGTTGGATGTGTACTGCGTGCCTCGCTTATATTTCCTATTGACTCATGCCCTGCGCAAAATCCATTGGCTCCGTCCGGTACAGATGGGTTCGGCAAAACAGGACTGCCGCAAGTCAAGTCAATCATTGGCGGTGTGTTAATCCCCAGGAGGCCATTGTTCGAAAAATCATCGGTTCCTCTAATCTGTTGGTTAATGACGCCAGGCGCCGACAAACTCCAGTTGAGACCAACCCAACTAGCTTCATCACCAACGATGACACCACCACTATGATAGTTGAGGACAATCGGCATGGTGATGTCTCCACTTTCTATTTCGTAGATTGGAATACTAATCGGCGTCGTACCAGAGTACGTTCCAACCGGATAATCGATATACTTCTTCATAGCGGCAACATTTGGTGTTGCCGGAGTTGGATCAGAAATCTGGCCGAAGCTGCAGGTGGCCGTGAAGGCAAGACCAGACAGTAGGCTGCCGCGAATCGTGCGTAAGAGTTTTAAGCAAGGCGCCAATGGTTTCACAGACCGCATAGTTCCCGGAATTTATTTCGGTGGTTCATTCGTTGACCGACCTCGTATATTACCAAGTCGGCTGTCAACACATGTTTAGTATCCATTACCTCAATAGGTAATCACTGAAAAAGCCGAATTACTTTATGTTCGATTCAGTCATCGCAACAGGTTGTCGGTATTCCTTTAAAAACTCCGAAACATCGGCCACACGACAGAGACTGAATATTACCATTCATCTCGCTGGTGAGGTCATTTTCGGCGTAGGAAATCGAATACACCCACGGTAGCTTACACGACGGTCCCGCCCATTGCGCACTTAATTCGCTCCAAAAAATATTTAAGAACACTAAGAAAATAGCAATGGCCAAAAAAAAATTGCAACCAGCTAGAATAGCATTCATCCTTCCCTTTCACATGTTATCTATGTCTGCTAAGGAATCAATTGGAAAATCAATAGCTTTTATACCTGTGACTACGATACGTTCAAAGATCCTGGGATGCTCTAACGTTTTAAAGAACCGCCACGAAGCATCGGAGCTAATGAACGTGAGCACATTCTCTTCGCGCTAGACTCCATGCTCAAAAATATTAAGCTGAAGTCACTCTAAGGAACCTTCTCTCAAATCTCCGTCAATGGTACATTTCACGAAAAAGAAAACGCACTACGTCGTTATGTTCTTCATTTACCGCCAGTGCTAATGGCTTGTTCCCCTTCTTTGTTTTAACGTTTACATTGGCTCCCTTAGCCATTAGAGCCTTAACCACATCCAGTTGTCCAAAGTAAGAGGACAAATGTAAGGGGGTATTTCCTTCGTGATCACCAATATTAACATCGGCTCCCTTTTCAATTAATTTCAAGCTCATTTGGTCATCTCCAGTCCCAATAGCCAAAAGAAGTGGCGTGGTTCCATCATTTGATTGATGATCAATATTACTAGCATTCAAAAAATGAGAAAGGCGCTCGGCATCTCGTGAATATACAATGCTATGAATGACGTTTTCTCCTTCGTCGTTTGTCAATGTCACATCAGCTTGTTTCTTAATAAAAAACTGATAAGCATCACTATCGCCATCACTCAATGAGTACATCAATAACGTATCATTGTCTTCGTCCTCCAGTCGGCAATTGATCGAATATTTTTTCAGGCCGTTCTCCAGAAATTCACGATCATTGTTGCATATCGCGTTCTTTAAATCTTCTTTTGATATTTCCATTATCAATGACTATTTGGATCGTAATCGTCGTCTAACCTCTTTTTACTCCTATCTCCACCCCCAAGCTTCCTTTGAATCGTGTCCTCTTCTTCTAGCATCTTTACCTTTTGCTTTTTCTAATCCCTTCGCTTTATATTTAGCATAGTCCTCCGATGCAGGTTGTTCTTCTCTGGCTTTCCTTGCCTTTTCTCGAGCTTCTCTTTTAAAATTTTCTTTCTTACCGTCTGTCGATTTAAGTATTAAATCGGCCAGTTCTTTGATATTTATTGTATTTCCAGACCCTTTGCCTGAGAACAATCCTTCCAACCCTGGAATCATCACGATGAACTCTTCAAGCGTTGCAGCGATCGCTATGTTTGCCTCTAATGTCTCAGGACCAAATAAGTTGTCGAAGCTTCCTCCTTCTTCAAACTGAATCAACGATAGGTTACTCTGGTCTTCATAGGGTTAATCCGCCCTCTGGATGACCGTCTTCATACGCACCTGCCACATAATCATCTATTACATTGTAATACGTAGAAGTTTTATAAATATTAACAGTAGCTGACTTTCCTTTCTTGCTGAACTCCCCACCAGTTTCTCTCGCGAATCTTCTTGCTTGTTGGATGTGCTTACTTTCCCATGGCCAGTTACCATCGGGATCTAAGAACCGTACCGGATTATTGAAGGCATAACTATACGGTGAAAAATTTAGGTCCCTTAAATGAGTTCTCCACTACACCCCACCGGCCCAATATCACTCATGTACATCCTGGCACCGAAGTCAGTCCAGCCAAGGCCTAACTCATTCTGTATTTCTTTTCCATTAAACTGGTATCGATATAAACAGAGTTCCCCCTCTGATAGCTATTGAACGTAAGTCCAAATGGATAGTATACTCCCCCTTTAAAAACAACCTTCACAGCGTCAGAAGCAACCTTTTCAAAGAACTATCCACAGGTCATCTACCTGATCCTTAAAGATAGTTCTTCTTCTTTTCAATTGAAAAAAGAAAGCAGCATCTGATCCGTAGTCAGAAGGCTTAAATGACCGCCATTTTTGCTGGTTCGATTCCTGCCGGGTAGACCTGGCAGCAATCGAACGAGCAGATGAAAAAAAATGTATATTCAATACCGGAGGGGCTTCTAATATCAATATCCTGTGTTCATATACGGTTATTATATCTCCAAAGAGAGAAGCACTATGGCTTCTCTCTGAGTGACTTCACTTCATCGATAACCATTCTCACTTTCACATCTTCCAGATCGGGGAACTCTCTCTTGACAGCCTCCATTTCCTGAGCTGTTTCAAACAGTTTTTTCATTTTCCCAAAATCTCAATTCAACCATTCGATATCCCAACTACTTTCGATTGCGTAATTCTCAACATCGGCCATGGACTCCAACCAATCATCGAAAGCCTCGCCGAGATAGTTTTTAACGTCCTTGTTTTTAAACTGAAAAATATAATATCCTCCCGACTTCTCATCGTGTTGAATTTTAACGTACCAACCAGCTTGGTCGCCTTTTAAGATTCTTCCTATCGTATCAAGCTTAATCATCTGTCTTTCATTTTCAATAGTCCTAACATTTAGCCCAGCGACCTTAGATCCATCAGGCGATAAAATCTCCTTTTTTGAGGGACGCACGCAAGAAGAGATTATAAAAATCAGGAACATAAGGGCTATTTTCCTGCTCATAATTAGTATCAGGCTGATGATTTCTCCACTTGAAAGAGTCCCATCTGAGATTTAGATCATCAACATGCTACCTGTCTCTGGAATTTAAACTTGTTGGTTACTGAATTTTCACTCTGATAACTATTAAACGTAAGTCCAAACGGATAGTACTCAACCCGCAAGATTGGCCTTCATTTTTTGAGATGAGCGCAATTTGGAATAACCGATACAATTCTGAAACCTTCCAGAATGCATATTGTCAGCCCAATAAGACCGGTCGAGACCATAAACTTTGGCACAATTTCTAATTTAGTTTTAGAATACGTGATTAACTCAGTTGGGCGATCGGAATTATAGAGAACCGCCATCTTCTTCCCCACCACCTTTGGGGGAAGAGCGGTCTCCAATTGCTTAACTATCGTCCTGTCCTCAGTGGTCTTAAATTGAATTACGGGGTAATAAGTAGCAGTCTCGTCATCATTTGGATCAATAGGCATAAACAAAGCCAATTCCTTGGGGACATAAATATTTTTGACTATAATTAGCTTCAGCTATTATCCAATTCTTGATCAAACGACTTCTCTCTTGCCGAAGGAGCACTCCGATGGAAATAAATGTGAGCGACAGAAATATGATTTCTTTAATTAGCATGGTCCTGTTGTAATATCTCTGACTGGATCGCTATCTCGCTTATTGATTTTATCAACTTGCCGAGTATTAACCAGAATTTCTCTACCTCCAAGGTCAGCTTTACCTGCTTCATCGGAACGCAATTGATCGGTAACCTTAAACACATGTTCATTATCATTGGTCTTCCCGTCTAGCGAAACCCTAATATTAACACTTACCGACGTTGTAACGCTATCTTCATCAATCGTAAATGCATCGTCAATTTGATTTGAAATATTCGCAGCTAAAGCTATGATATCGTCCACTGAAGTATTTTTGCTATCATTTACTATTACTGCTATGAGTTTGATGTCATAATTGATTTTGCCATCTTTTTCAGTTTTGTTGATAACCCAATCTCTTCCGTCCGGATCAATCAGTAGAATTGGGTTATTAGCCACGTAGTTATATGGTGTCCAATTATTATAGGAGTCAGCGTGTGGATCAATAAAATCTTGCTAAATCTGGAGAGTACATTCTCCAACCATAGTCAAGCCATTCAAGCCCTAACTCATCTTGTAGTTCTTTTCCGTTAAAAAGGTGTTTCTGATCAACACTGTTTTCACTTGAGTAGGAATTAAACGTCAGACCAAACGGATGCTATTCATACGATCACATTTAACCTGACCGCCCTTACGAGCGACTAAATATAATGCCGATCCATAAGAGAACTATTGGAATCGATAGAGAAGCTAGAAAGTATATCAGAAACAGTTTTCCATTTCGATATGGATATTCCCCAATTAGCTTTACATACCGGTCGTTCCTAAATATTAATAGATAGTTCAGTATGACAATAGGTAAAACAAATTGTATCAAAAATTCTGCTATTACCTTATTATTGCTGTTCAGAAAATATAGATCAATTTTATAGATCGTTCTTTTAAAGATGAACAGCTCAATCAAACTAATGACTAACCACAAATTGAGGAACATTGCTAAAGACATCAGTGTCATGCTGATCACCTTCCATCTATGCTGATTTGACGGTTGCGATTTGGCCCGTACGATGCAGTCAACCCAAATTGCGTAGTACATATGAACTAGTTTTGAAAATAGTCTTGATCAGTTTGAAACCCCTTGTCGTACTGTAACTGGAGATAATGATCTGCTGCAGCATCGCCTGTAGTTGGGACCATTTTATCAAGTTCCCATGCGCCTTGATATACCATTTGCCAACTCGCTGGAATAGACAGCACCAATCCAACCATGTTTGCTGTCCCAGCAATTCGGGCTGCAACCATTCCCCCAAATCCCATCAATTCCATTCCAGTCGCCGCAGCTCCAACACCTCCAACAGATACTTGAGCCGCATCAAGAGGATTTACATTTGCAATTCCTCCAGCTTGGATCTGGTTTCGAATATCTGCTACACCTACAACGACATTTGCGATCGACAGAGCAAGTCCGGCACCCGTCAGCGCCTTACCCGCGACAGTAGGCAATACTGGCACCTCAGATGCGTTGTGTTCACCTCCACTACCTGCAAGGGCTGAGGCCGTTTCGAGCGTACTCACCACTGCCTTTAACTCCTTAGAAGGACTTGGAGGCAATTTTGCGTCAGATCTCCTTGCCGCTGCCTCTTTTGCAGCATCTGATGCCGTGGAAATACTATTGTCGGATCCCATAGTCCACTTTCCATTGATTTCCTCAGCAGTTTTTGAACTTCTAGACTCCAGTCCCTCAAGCTCTCGATGTGCAGTTATTTTGTTTTCGCTAAATGCATAAGGGGAATTGAAAACGTAATCAGTCGCAAGCGGATCTATACTGAAGAACCGGCCAATATCAGGCTGATGATTTCTCCACTTGAATGAATCCCAATTAAGGCTCAAATCGTCTACATGCTCCTGCCCTTGAAACTTAAACCGATTTGCCACAGAATTCTCCCTCTGATAGGAGTTAAACGTCAGCCCAAACGGATAATACTCCTCCAACTGCACCACCCCACTCTGCCTATGCCCCACCTCAAAATCATCAAACCCAACCTGCAACTCAAACGGCTCCTCGTTCGACAAGAACACGTACACATACCCTGCCTGTCTGGCCGTTATCTCAGCAATGAGTTCATCATGCGCTGTTTTCGTCACCCCCGTCTGCTCATACTCCGATCCCAACTGATCAAAAGCGAAGTCCACCAGATTGTAATCCTTATCAAACACCAATATGTTAAGAAAACCCTTCGGATCCGCATTTTCCTCTCCAGGATGCTCCCCGGTCGCTAAAATACCACCAATATCGTTCAATGCACTGTACGCCGTCGGACCGTCTATCACCCCTACTGGCGCCAGTCCAAACGCGCTGGTCAGCGCCGCCGCAAAACTACCCAGCTGACTGGCCTGACCAGCACTACCCGTGTATTTCGCATAGACCTTTGCACTCACCACATCGCCCGGCATCACGGCGAAACTCTTTCCCAGCGCAACCTGCCCATTGTATCCGCCATTCAGAACCAGCACCCGGTTATACGCCGTACCGGCATCAGTATGATCCAGCAGGTCGTTCACCGTGGAGCTATAATTGCTGAAATCATCCTGCTCCTGCGACTGCGTGCCGGTCTCCATCGTTGCCGCGAATGTCTCCACTGTCTGCTTGCTGGTAAATGTCACCCGCACATTGCCCAGGTGATCCTTCAACATGTACTGGTATTCTGGATCCTGTTTGTTTATCACCACACGGCCTTCTTCGTGATTCACAAAGCGAAGCGTGTCGTTCTCATAGAAGTATTCTCCCAGGTAGTCTGACTTCTTCTGAAGCTCATCGCTGGCATTGTACACTTCCTGGCTGAGCTTTCCTCCTGTAGCATCGTAGTAATACTTCACATACTCACCTGTATTCTTCTCCACCCTGGCGGGGAGGTTCAGGTGGTTGTAGGTGATCGAACTGATGCCCTTGTTGAGGTCCGCGGTCATGTTTCCGTTCCAGTCATAAAGGTAATCGGTACCGGCCGTATTTCCATCCTTAAAGCCATCCTCGTCGTCGCCAGTATCGGTGACGCTCAGCAGCCGGTTGCCCCGGTATTGATAGCCGAGCACATCCATCTGGGCGCCCAGTTTACCACTGCGCGACAGGGACTGAATATTGCCATTCATGTCGTAGCTGAGTCCATTCTCGTCAAATGAATCGGAGGCATCCCATTGCAGCGTACGTGCCAGGTGATCGGCGTGCTGCAGCCGATTGAGCGCGTCATAACGGAAGGCATATCCGCGCTGAGTGGACTCAAACAACTCCAGCTCTTCATCGTTGATGCCAAGTCCCAGATTTGCGCTATATCTGATAGCGCTTATGTTCCCATTAAACAGTGGCATTGCACCGGGCAGACTCATGGCATCGTTATATCCCAGCTCCATGCCAAAGTAGTCGGCAGGTCCGCCGTCGGTAGCGCTAAGTTCGCCATCATTGATGCGCGTCAACCACCCGCGGATATTGTAGCGGTAGTCGACCTGTTGTTTGAAGTTGCTGCCGTTGTCGGTGCTGTGGAGGCCCTTCTTCACCATCTGTCCCAACTCGTTGTATTCGTTCTTTGCCAACAGCACAAAACCATTATTGCCCGGATGATCAACACGCGTGGTTTTGTGATCCGTTTGCAGCAGTCTCCCTACATGGTCATAGGTCATCCTGCGTTCTGTAGCCGCAACGGCGCCCGACGAGATGCTGTGGTCGTTCTTCGATCGAAGTACTTTTCCCGTGAAGTCATAAACGTTGGTGTTCTTGTTGATGCCTCCTTTGGCGTTATCGGCAATGCTCTGAATTACGCGGTAGCGATCGTCATAGTAGTTCACCGTCCAGTACCACTCGCTGGTTTCCAGGTTCTTGACTTTGGTGCCCGTGACCTGTCCCTTTACCTGCCCAAAGTTACTCGCCTCCTGGGCCTTTTCGTTTCCTGAAGCAATAAGTTGGTTGGCATCGTAGTTGTAGGTTGGATCTGAAATAGCCGATCTGAACGCGTAGTCATCGTAGAGTGTGACCGTTAGATATGCATCGGCGCTCGATACGTCGGGTAATGAATTATTCGTGTAACCGTGTACGCCAGTTCCATTTTGAACAATTGATTCGAACCATTTGTCCTCCGGGGCAGTGGAATAAAACTGGTTAACATAGCTTTGCATGTCGTCCAGCGTTTTGGAATCAGCATAAATGCCGGTCAGCACTGGTCGATTAAATGCATCGTATTTGGTGAAGGTCCATTCTGTTGGTGACTTTCTTCGCTGTTCGCCATCCTGCGTCATCACCAGCCTGTCGCGATTGTCATACACCATGTAGACCCAGTCAGCACCCGGCACTTTCTTGTGCGTCATCCGTTTACGACCATCGTACTTGTATTGAAAAGCAAAATTCTCAATAACTCCCGCGAGCGAATTGGCCTGGGATGCTGTCACTGTTACGTCACTGGACGCCAGGAAATTTCCGGAGACCGTTGTGGCGGTGATGGTGGCGGATCCAACTCCTGCTGCAGTAACGACACCATTTTCGTTAACCGAAGCAACACTTACGTTCGATGAAATCCATGTAACGGCAGTGTTCGTCGCATTTGCCGGAGCTATTAACGAAGTCAGCTGGAGCATCTCGCCGACCGTGATTGATGCTGATTCCGGTGTGACGCTGACGCCTGTAACCGGAATAGTTGAACCACCGACGGTGTAGACCTCAATGCCTGATAAGCTCGCGTCCGGTCCGGTGACGTTCAGGTTAAGTGTTCCGTCGCTTACCGTGCGCAGAAAAGGACCCAGCTTACTCCAGGTACCGGCAGCACCACTGTTGTGATTGGTCACTGCTGCTGTGCCTTCCAGCGTAAACGAAAAAGTTATCGGTGCGTTGTCTTCCCAGGTGTACACCCAGATGGCGTAGTTTCCCGCTGGCATCGAACCCATCGCAACGTTCAGGCTACCCCAAACACTGGATCGGATCATCGTCGCCCGGTTCGCATCCGTCGGTGGCGACAATAGCACCATCGGCGCACTGAAAACACCGTTATTGGTGATCGACAGATTCGCCGCTCCGCTGCTGGCCTCCCACGTGTTGCCATCGATGCTCAGCGAAGAACCATTGAGATTAATCGCCCGGTACAAGTTGTATATTCCCGTATTGATCG
>Ga0193752_1000376_pt1 | contig 44555 bp, 48 predicted proteins | sample H1c1metaG_FD_144924 | JGI IMG/M metagenome (GOLD analysis project Ga0193752, IMG submission 144924) | Soil microbial communities from a riparian zone of the East river system, Colorado, United States - H1c1 | ecosystem: Environmental > Terrestrial > Soil > Riparian zone | place: USA: East River...
CTTCGACTACCTCAAGGAGCACATGCACCTGGTTAGCTCGTTCCCGAGGAGCGTGAACGGCTACGCCGTTCACTACCTACGGACGCTGCTCGGTTACCAGATGGGGAGGGTTTCGTGATTCACGGCTAAGTGTATTGCTTTTTACAATAAAAATGTTATAGTTTTTTAATTAAAGTCTGGGCGCAGGAAGTATTTATGTCTAATGGTGAGTTTGCGGCGAATCTAGAACAGGACCCGACTGGTATTGGACGGGCGGTGAGCGATGTCGCAACGGCCTGGGATGCCCGGATCGCTCAAGAGATAGCCCGCCAAAGTGCTATTTTTGCCCTGCGCGGCGCTGGCTCAACCAACGGCATTGACCCTGAAGCAGCGTCAAACGCCCTTGATATATTGGTCCCCCGCATTGAAGAGCAAATGCAGAACCGACCGGTGGCCATCATGTATGACGGAGACCCACCTAATCCTGAAAAACCGGACATAGGCCAGATAGCCAGCGAGCTCAGGCGTCGGTTCGATGGCAGAGCCAGCTTCTTGGCCGCACAAAGAACTGACTGGTACGGACCTGCCTTCCCTGGCGCCAATCTGACAAATCGTACCGGTCAGCCATTTGAAACCTTTGTTTTTCCTCCAGATACGTATAAAGGCGACCATAATCGGTTCACCCAATCTGGACAGTTAGCAGCGTACGAAGGCTACGGACAAATATATGTTGGGGCCGCTGGTATGCTAGCCACCGAACAGATGCTTGGTTATCTCGACCAAGTCCCACCCGAGGGCCGGGTAAATATTTTGGTGGTTCGAGCGCTTATCAACCAAGCCCTTGATGTGGAAATAGGTGAAAAACTAGCCCAGGCCACAACCGATGCCCAGCGAGCAAAATTCGCCGCTATGCAAGAACAGAGACGATCACTATTCGGCTCGCAGTGGAATAATAATGGCGAGTTCAATATCTCTATCCTAGAGGCCATGAAGCATGAGGCAGATACGCACGAGTTGGTCGTCTTATGGGATGGCCCAGAACAAGTCGATATCGTTAACTGCGCAAAGATCGACTTGGAATCTGACGAAGTCAATGAGCTATTTGGTAGTGCTGGTCATTTTGTGAGAACCAAGCCCATCACCGCCCGCCAGGTCCCAGCCGGGACCACCGAATTAGTTATTGTTAAGTCCGGAGCAACCCGGGATACGGCCAATGGTGGAGACTGGGTATGCACCAGCGTTGGCACAAAAGAAGAGTACGTGGTGCGTGCTGATCAGTTTGGCGACATTTGGGAGCATGAAGAAGGCACAGACAACACCTTTAAGCCCAGGCATGACCCGCGCAAACTGGTGAAGCTCGACCGAGATGTGATATTCATGGCCGCCTGGGGCGAAAAGCAAGCCATAAGAAAGGGCGGCTACTTGATGGAGCGCACCATCAGAAGTGGCCCCAACGCCGGAAAGACCGAGCGCTACGGCATTGCCCAAAAAGATGTCGACGGCGATTTTGTACCCGCCTAATGGTCGCTAGGCAGCCTGATTAAGCTAGTCGCCTACTGAAAGCGCCTTTCTGCTTCCGATAGCACCGTGCGGTAACAATAACCGTTGTGTCTATCTGTAAATGCGCTACTATGGTGGATGATAGTCAGTGTAAGGAGAAACAATGGACATACAGCAGATTCGTGGTCGGCAAATTATTGACTCGAGGGGCAACCCGACTGTCGAAGCAGACGTAACTTTGACAAATGGTGTCATGGGAAGAGCCGCTGTACCTTCTGGCGCCTCTACCGGCAGTAACGAAGCTGTTGAATTACGTGACGATGACACCAGCAAATATGGTGGCAAAGGTGTCAGCAAGGCCGTTGAGCACGTAAATGGTACCATTGCCCAGGCCCTGAAGGGACATGATGTAACAGATCAACGCGGCATTGATACAAAGCTTATCGAACTAGACGGCACCCCCAATAAAGGCAAGCTAGGAGCCAACGCCCTGCTGGCCGTCTCGCTCGCAGCAGCTAAGGCCGCAGCACTTGCCCAAAACAAACCCTTGTATGAATATTTGGGGAGCCTTGCACCGTACAAAACTGAGTACAGCCTGCCCGTCCCCATGATGAACATCATTAACGGTGGCAAACATGCCGCTAATTCTACTGACATTCAGGAATTTATGATTATGCCGGTAGGTGCGCCTAGCTTTAGTGATGCACTGCGCATGGGTACAGAAGTCTTTCATGAATTGGGTAAGGTGCTCAAACAGAAAGGCTATGGCACGACTGTCGGTGACGAGGGCGGCTATGCCCCGCACGTCAAAGATGGCAATAAAGAAGCCCTGGAGCTGATAAGTCAAGCGGTACAACAGGCTGGCTATGAGCTGGGTGAGGATATTGTACTGGCCCTGGATGTGGCTGCTTCTGAGCTGTACGAAAACGAGGCCTATCAGCTTGCCACCGAGGACCGATCTCTGACATCAGACGAGATGGTTGCCTGGCTCGGAGAGCTCGCCCAAGCCTACCCCATTACATCTATCGAAGACGGGCTGGATGAGCAAGATTGGCTGTCCTGGACCAAACTGACGAGCCTGGTTGGTGACAAGGTGCAGATTGTCGGCGACGACTTGCTGGTAACCAATGTCACCTTCTTACAGCGTGGTATTCAGGAAAAAGCCGCCAATGCTATCTTGATCAAGCTCAATCAAATTGGAACGCTGAGCGAAACCATAGACGCTGTGGCAATGGCCCATGAAGCTGGCTGGCGAGCTGTTATATCTCATCGTTCGGGCGAGACCGAAGACACCACCATAGCCCACCTGGCCGTTGGGCTGGGCACTGGCCAGATAAAGACCGGTTCGCTGTCACGCACTGACCGCATAGCCAAATACAACGAGCTGCTACGCATCGAAGAAATGCTGGGTACAAACGCGAAGTACGCGGGACCAGAAGGACTCAGGGGTTAGTCATGGCATACTTGGTACTTGTCCGTCACGGACAATCAGAGTGGAATCTTTTGGGTCAATGGACCGGACTCACTGACGTGGCCCTGACCGATAAAGGGCGCGAAGAAGCACGAGAAGCTGGCAAACTGCTAGAGAGCATAGATATCCACCGTGCCTACTCCTCTCCGTTGCAACGCGCCAAACATACCCTAGATGAAGTACTGGACGGCCTAGGCCTATCACATATCGAACGCAGTGAGCATACCGAGATCAACGAGCGTGACTATGGTGACCTGACGGGCAAAAACAAGTGGCAAGTCAAAGAAGAGCACGGCGAAGAGCAGTTCATGAAGTGGCGCCGCAGCTGGGACCACCCGGTGCCCGGAGGCGAGACCCTGAAAGATGTGTCTGACCGCGTACTGCCCTTCTATGAACAGCACGCCCTGAACGACCTCAAGAACGGCAAGAACGTTATCGTAGCTGCGCACGGCAACTCTTTGCGAGCACTGATGAAGCATCTTGAAGAAGTGAGCGACGATAAGTCCCACGAAGTAGAGATCAAGACGGGCGAAGTTCACATGTATGAGATTGATGACACCGGCAAGGTCTTGAGTAAGGTTGTTCTGGGCGGCAACGCTGCTGACCAATAAAGAGTTATGCTTGCTTGGCAAGCCGAGCAAGTTTTTCGCGGTATGCCCGTTGATTGAAGCGCCCCGGATAATCCAATAGCTCTGTGTTCAGCACATTGAACCCTGCTTGGCGCAAGGGTTCGGCGGCAACGTCGAATACATTGGATTTTATGAGGATGATCTTGGTGTTCTTGTCGGCTAATTGCTGCACACGTTTTATGAGCTCAGGCAGTGCTTGGGCAATCTTGTCCTGTCGCTGTTGCTTGGTCACCTCGTGAGGCTGTGACTCTTCCAAAGCTTCTATCATGTACCACCCGTTGTCCTGGAAACGGCGGAGCCACTGCTCTTTTGCCGGTTCTATCTGGGATTCGGTCATGTCTGCCGTTTCTGGGTACAGGGCTTTGATAGTGTTCACAAAAACCCTATCATCACGCCGTACCTGATCTGTTCTATAAAAGTGCCGGCTACTTGCTGTATGCGCAGCCGGCGGTGGAGATTCGGCAATAAGCAGTACCTTCACCCGAGACGGGAGATAGCTGCGACGGAGCTTGTCGTATTCGGACATACACCTATGGCCCCGTTGGGCTGGGTGCTGCTGGCAGACTGATGTACTGAGTGGAAGGCTTCTTCTCTTTGAGGTCGTTCACGTAGGTGTTGATATCTTTAAAGTTGAATAACATATGCGCACCGCGGATTTTGTCACCCTGAGCTTCGATATTCTTAAGAATCTCTAGACTGTATCCGGTATTGATAAGCTCTGAGGCCTGGCCAGGCGCAAGCTTGAAAAGCGCGTCTGTTGTCTGGGCGCTCAGGTTGCGATCGGTGCGATCGACAGGATAGCCAAATTCCCCACCGGTGTCCTTGGTCTTGGGGTCGTCTGAGTACTTCTTTGCTAGTGCGGCAAAATCGCCACCTGCCTTGACCTCTGCCAGAGCCATCTCTGCTCGGGTATGTGTGTCTGTATCGAGTGTTGAGGCAACCTTTTGGGCAAGGAGCTCTTGGCGCAGACTTCGCTTGAAGTCGTCGACAGACCACCCCCAGTAATCACGCAGTACATCTTCGAACACTTTGTCGTTACCACCCAGACGATTCTGATTGCGCACTAGGGTAATCTGATCGTTCACTTCTTGACTACTGACACTTACGTTGTGCTGCTTGGCGAGCTGTTTAACATAGGCATCGCTGATGACTTTATCTAATGCCCGTCGCTTGAAGTCATTCAGCTGTGGCGTATTCTTGGGGTCAGAGAAGTCGGTATCTAGCTGATTCTCGTAGTAGTGAGTGTAGTGCCGCAGCTCAAACAAATAATTTTCGTATGCTACAAACCGACCACCCGTGCGGGCGATAGGAAATGGCATAACCTGTGACACTCGGTATAAGAAGGTAGAGCTAGTCTGAAATTTGTAGAGTGCCAATGTGCAATAGGTAAAGAAAAATACGATGGTAACGATAAAGAGCACTGTAGAGATAAGCACTATACGGTGCTTGGAATGTTGCAGTGGATAGATATACTTACGGGCGCTGCCCAGTACCTCTTCGCGGTGCGCAGCAACTGTCTCATTGGTAATACGCGGAACGCTCTCACGTACCTCTGGCTCTGATGTGCGCCGCGGGCGCTTTGAAAGTAGTTTCTTAAGCTTCTTCCGCTTCAATGTCTGGTGCTTCCTCTTCTTGCTGTGCCATCTGGTCCGGCGTAACGCCGTGATCTTTCAGGATGGTCAGCAGTTGTTTGTATATCTTTGCGGGGTGATGAATATCATGCACCACCAAGTCACCCATATACGTTTGCACGAGTATTGTACCATAACCAAGTAGCGTCGCCTGGAGCCCTGCTACCTCATAGTTAAGGCTCTGTATTTTACTGAGCCCTAAATCGACAATACTGCGATGGAACAAACCCCGCTGAGTGATCTGGATGAGGCGTTGATCTGTCACGATAAACACACTGTAATGCCAGTTGATCCATGCAGGCAGAAATATGAGTCCCCCTAGGACAAAGCCGCCTACGAGCCCACCAAAGAACCAGCCAAATCCAAGCGCCGGAAAAGCTGCAGCAGGTATAACCCCCAAGAGAGGGCCAAGCATGCCAAACACCAGTCCCTTGCGCATAACAATGGGGTGCTTGCGAAAAACGAGCTGTACTTCTTCGTCGTCTAACTGGTCCTCGAAGTGTTTTTCTTTTGGCTCTGTATTTTCATCGGACATAAGTCCATTTTAACAGAATGCACGTCCGGCTACGCAGCGAGTGCGAGTATTGATCGAATAACCTGCCTGTGACCCTCTATAACATCTGGGCTGCCGATAGCTTCGAAGTCCCCGGGGGTTAGCTCGGTGACAATCAGAAGCTCTTGGTCGGATGGCATGGATTCGAATGCCGCCTCTAGGGCATGTCCGTGATGAGTTTTGTGCAGCCCTCCCTCTAGGGCGGCCTGGAGAGATCTTGGGTCGTTGGTAAGATTGAGATGCACCTCGTTCAAGACCGCACGACTGCCAAGCACCTGAATCATCCCCTCGGGATCGTTAAATCGCATACCATGTCGGGCTTCGAACCCATGCTTTGTATCCCACACGGCGCCTCCGAACCCAAACTCTTGCTGGCGCACCAACATATCATCGATCATCATGTCTGCGTTACGCGACACGACCCCCCAAGCAGTTAGAGTCTCGACCGTAGGCTGGTGTCTTAGCTCTGCAAATCGAGACGTCCACTCCTGATACGGGATATCGAACCGTCGCTTTTCGGGGGGCTGCTGCTGATTGGGGTAAGCCACAAGTGGTAAGAGCCTCCCGGCGCCCTTCTGCACAGATTCAAGCCTCTGAAGAGAGCCGTCTATATGAGGAACGATAAGCGCCCTCCCAAGGGCCTGAGCAACCTCTTGTGCCCGAGTTGGCATGTTACCCCAGCCTTCCCATGGGGTGCGTAACCGACCTACTATCTCGCCTACACTGGTTGAGCGCCAAGATTGGTGTAGCGAGCCAATATCCTGGTCGGCGGCCAGAGCTGCACCAACGTTTTCTATAAGGCTACGAGAACTCCGCACGTCCAGCCACTCGAAGCCGCCCCCCTGATAATCAACCGAGTCAGCCAGTTCGTCCCCATACTTATAACCGGTGGCCTTTAAAAAATCCTGGTGTTCGGCCACACCGCCAAATACAACAATATCCGGTGGCATAGCGAGGTTGGCGGTAGCAATAGTAAGTTCGGCCATGGTATATTTCTATACTTCTTTGCGTGAAGCGACTGTTAGAAAACTACCAATTGCTTAGCTTGTACCGTTCGAGACATCTGATAAGATACAGACAGCATGTGGCCCGGTAGCTCAGCTGGATAGAGCGCCGCCGTCCTAAGGCGGGCGTCGGGGGTTCGAATCCCTCCCGGGTCACCAATTTAAAAACCCAACTTTTAGTTGGGTTTTTAAATTGGGACCGCGGCGAGGGATTCGAACGGGACAGCCCTTGACGGCTCCCACAAATATTCGCCTTTGGCGAATTTCGCGGGCCCGCCTCAGCTCGGTGGCTTCGCCATCCGGGCTTCCGGCCTTGCGAAATGCCATCGGGCATTTCTCACCCCGGACCCGTAGCCCCAAAGACGCCTGATGGCATGTTTGGGGTCGAATAGGCCAGCGCATTTTGCGCTCGGCCCGAGGCGAATCCCTCCGAAGAGGGCTAGTTCTGCTAGCAACCCTCCCGAAACCGACAGAACATCCTACTTCTTAGGAGCTGGCTGTGTAAACCGCTGGTGCACGCTTTCGTAATCGTAGAGTTCGATGTCTGCAAACCAGTGATTGATCTCGGCAGTGGCTTCTTTGGTATCGGCCGAAGCGTGAATGATGTTAGCGACCCCCTTACCAACTGTGGATGCTTGGCCGTAAGAAACGTGTGCATAGTCGCCCCGGATTGTTCCTGGCTGCGCACTCTTGGGCTCGGTGCCCCCAACCATTTTGCGAACAAGCTCCACGGCATCTACACCCTCGAGAACCATGGCTACCACTGGCCCTTCCAACATTGAGGCAAGCGTGCTCTCAAATATGGTTTCTCCCTTGCGAGTTTTGAGTGTTCCGATTCCCTCGTAATGCCTAAAGTAGTGTTCGTAATCTGGCTGCAACATTTTGGCCCCGACTATCTTGAGCCCTACCTTTTCAAACCGCGACAGAATCTCACCGACTAGGCCGCGCATTACTGCGTCGGGTTTAAAGATAACCAGCGTTTTTTCCACGTATGTATTTCCTTCTTATTAATTTGTACAAGTATAACAAAAGAACTCTTCTCTGTAATGTCGTACAATACAGTCATGCAATTTGCTAAAGCTAAAACTGATTTTTTGGAATACCTAGAGATCGAACAAAATCGTTCGCAAAAAACCATCGCCAATTACGACCACTACCTCACCCGGTTGGTTGATTACGCAGGCGACCTGACTATCAAAGATATCGACCAAGAGCTGATTCGCAAATGGCGCCTGTGGCTGAATCGGCTGGGAACCAATACGAGCGACGAGCTACAAAAGTCCACACAAAACTATCACCTGATTGCACTGCGCAGTTTCTTGAAGTTTTGTGCCAAGCGCAATATCCCGGCTCTTCCAGCAGACAAAATCGAGCTGTCCCGTACCCAGCGCAAGCAAGTGACCTTTTTAACGCCCGAGGAAGTTGAGCGTCTTTTTGCTCAACCAGACACTGCTACCCCCCCAGGCCTCCGCGATCGAGCCATCCTTGAGCTACTTTTTTCATCCGGCTTGCGCGTATCTGAACTAGTGGGATTGGACAGAGATCATATTAATCTGAAGCGACGCGAATTTATGGTACGTGGTAAGGGTCAGAAAGACCGTCCCATCTTTATTAGCCCAGAGGCAGCCGATTGGATACAAAAATATATCGATAAGCGTGATGACAACACGAGGCCACTTTTTGTTCGATATAGCGGGAGTAAAAAAGTTGACCTGACGGGCAATTTTCATAGGCTGACCGCACGAAGCATTCAACGCATGGTGGCCCGGTATGCCCTGCTGGCTGGCATCACCAAGCACGTCAGTCCCCACACGCTTCGTCATTCGTTTGCTACGGATCTGCTCATGAATGGAGCGGACTTACGCTCTGTTCAGGCTATGCTGGGCCACAGCAATATTGCCACCACTCAGATTTATACCCACGTGACCGACCCACACCTGCGTGCCGTACACGAAAAATTTCACCATAAGAAATCGGACTAAATAGTTACTGCTGAGGATCGCACTCGGCATAGCCGTTGAACCCAGGGAACCACACCACTCCAACTGTCGGCGGAGAGAGCGTGATGCGCTTGCACACGGTTCGTGCTGACTGCACGGCAAACTCTGGATCACGGTCGCCTGCTGGGCTTATGGGGACAGAAACCTTGACCCGCCGCAGCACGTCAACAGAACGCCCAGTCACATCAACCTCGGCCTGCGCCCCAACCAGGTCAAGCGCGGTGCCACTGGCAGAGAAGGCTCGGACCCTTACCTTGGTAGACTTGTAGATTGATCGAAGGCGCAAATAGCCCTGGGTAGAATCCAATCCTGTGAGACGGACCGTACACCTGAAGTCACGAGTGGCAACAATCGAACAGTCTGCTGTATGGACAATACCCTGGTTGTTCGCTGTTGCACTGGCAAACGGCAGCGCAAGAGCACCGCCGCTCTGAACCGGTCGCACAAATGCTACTGCACGATTAGTGTTGGTCAACTGAGCACGTCCAACCACCGCAGGAACCGATGGGCCCGCAAACTGTACATACTCTAAGCGCAGCATACCTATCTGACAGTTAGGGTCTAGCCGCCCGGGCAGCTGAGAAACTGGGGCCGTAGAATTGCAACCCGTGAGCTGGGCCGCGGCCTTGCCAATAGTCTGGTCCTCGAAGGTGATGTCGAGAGTCTCGATTGAGTTACCGGCAGAGGGCTGTATGGGCAGCGTAACTGACCTATCAAGAGGAACACCCGGATAGTTCAAGACAGGCAGCGTGGTATCCACCAGCACACAGCTGTAAGAAATACCGGGATCAATGGTATTTGTCAGCCCGGCATCCGTAATGAATGCGTCACAATTTGTAGAATAGTCGTTGGTAAGTAGCGCCGGATTGGTGGCAGCCGCATTTCCGAGCGCCTCGCGAGCATCGTTGACACCACTTTCGGCTGCATAGAAAGCCTGGGTACTCAACTGACGATCGGCTGCTTGCTGCTGCTCCCTGCGGACCATTTTGGCGAAGGCTAGAACAATAAGACTGAGCAAGATCATAATGATCATTACTACCATAAAGGCAACGAGACCAGATTGGTTATGGTGCAGGCTTTTGGGGCGAATCATACTCATGGTTATTTTACCCTCTTTTGTACGACTGTGTTAAGTTCTGATGTGGCGCAAAACTGAGAACCTCTATCGTTTCGACATTCAATGGGTGCATCTGACCCGTTTATTTGGCCATCACCATTTCGGTCCGTAAATACCGAGGTATCACCATACCCCACGCCAACCTGGACATCATAGAGGTCCGAGGTGCCCACGCGAGTTATCGACAGGGCTGTCAGCCGCATGCGGTCTGGCACTAGCTCGCGTCCCGTGGCATCGGCGTTAGCTAGCGGCTGTGCGGTGGCACCACAAGCAACGTTATCGCGAACGACCATAGCATGTCGGGCCTGCGGCGCAATGGGCGACTGAGCCACCTGGCGATACGGCAAGTAGCTAAACTCTCGGCCACCTATGCAACGTCCCTGAGTTGTGTCCAGGGCTTGAGCCATAACCACGCTGTCCCCGCCAAACTGGATAGACTGCCCAATCTCGTCACTAATGGTCCGGGCTACTTCCTGAGTACGAGCCAAGCCAATACCTTTGTAATACGTCCGGCTGATCTGAAGAATGCCATAGGTCATGATCAGCAAAATAACCGAGAACACACTAGTGGCTATCATGAGCTCTACAATGGTAAAGCCTTTTTGGCGTAACTGTTTACTCATCGTATACCCTATACACCATTTGTATTTGATCTGAACCGCCGCCACCAACCCGGTCCCACACAGCTGTGGCCATAAAGGTATTAGGCGCCGTGCGATTTAGTGATAAGGCATAGCGCCCACCAACACCCTGCCGACAGGCGGGATTAGTGCTGGCCACTAAGTCTTGCCTGACAGTTGGGGTAGCCACGGTCACAATACAGAAAGGATTAGTGCCGGTAAAAATATTGATACCAGAGGTGTCTTTGGCCCCTTCCTTGAGTCTTTCCAGCTGCCCACCTAGCAATTTCAGAGCCTCACCGCGCTCTTGGCTGCGGCGCGTACCAGCCAGAGAGTTCTTAGAAGAAGCATAGGCACCGCCCAGTACCGCAGTGGCAACCGCAATTGCCAATAACACCTCTACGATTGTATCGCCGCGTGATCCAAGCCGTTTAACACTTATCATTAAATATCTCCAAATCTGTTGTCAGCTGTTGGCCATCGCCACCAATCTTTAACACTGCATGCTGGTTACTGCTGTCGCTATTCATACAAATTACAACGCTGCCCTTTAGTGCTTCAATGAAAAATTTAATTAGATCATTATCGCTATAGTTGAGCGTATCGTCTATGTGCTGAACCAGATCATTTTCAGAAATATTGGAAGGTGCGCTGTCGCCATTTAGCGGCACCATGTATACGCTTAATGCGCCTGGTCTTATGGTATCGATAGCACCCCCAGTGTACGACCCAAGTGTGCTGAAAAATCCGATGCCATCAATATCCTGCTTAGTTCCACCACGATCATAAGTCATGCGAGCAATCGTAACCCCAACCGGTAAACGATCTTTATCTGTCAGATCCACATCTGGACTACTCGGAGGAGCGATAGCGATAGGCTGCGATTCTGCAAAGCTAGTAGCTAGTTTGCTACTACCCGCTATCTGCCGCAAGCCAACTATAGGATAGACTGCGTAGTTATCAGGATCACCGGCTATCGAGGGCTGCAATACCTTACCAATATATATACAGGCAGTATTGGTACCGATGGTATCAATATTAGGGGCAATCGCCGTGATCTGCGGCTTGCCACCCCCAAGCGTGCAACGGAAACTGCCATCGCTACCCGGAAAACCAGTAGCAACATCGTTGATAATATCCTGAACGCGTGACTCCATGTCCCGGGCCGAGGTAGTAAACTGTGTCTTGCCCTGTTGGCCCTGGAAGCTAATGACAACCATGACGAACAAGGCCGATGTAATGGCTAAAAATATCATGACTTCTACAACGGTATAGCCATGGCCAAAACTTAGTGCATGGTGTCCCCTGCCACCCATCTTCATGTCACCAAGTATATAGCATAAGCACTAAAACTGACAGGTGTTTGGAGTCACTTTTTTTGCATAATACCGTTAGTAAAAAGAGCGTAAAGATGATATAGTTGCCTATCGACAATGTTTGAGTAGTATCAAGTACCAGAGGAAATGGCCATAGTCCACAATTCTCGCATTGCACGTTAACAATTTGCTAGTTCTCTTTCCTACAACTTCCTTTAGGAGGAACGTTGACCCGCACACGGGTAAGATTGGTTGCTCTTGCGGCAACCGTGCTATTTGCAACCGTCAGCTGTCGAGAACTCCCGAGCCACGACGAGAACGGCCCCAGTGCCTATATCGACATTCTGGCAGTTGGTGACAGCTACACAGCCGGGAACAACGCGACGAGCGATGGCTCTGATGGTTACTACAACAGTGACAAAAGCCCGGACGACCCCCGCAACATCTCACTGGTCCGTCAGCGACCGACCACCAGCCCCAGTGATCCCGACCCGGACCGGGGCTGCTACCGCAACCACAACAATTACAGCGAGGTGCTGTACCGGTTGCTTGGGAGCAGTGGTGCGTATGTTAACGCAGCGTGCACCGGTGACATCACCGAGAACATCACCGGTACCAATGGGAACCCGCCTCAGATAGATGGTTTTACACCCGAACAGCGGGCCGAGGTGGATCTGATCACCCTCAGCATTGGGGGCAATGACCTGGGGTTTGCCTCCATGCTCGTGCACTGCTACTTGGTTCCCTTCGGACCAAGTTGTGACGCGGATTTTGACGCTGCCGAGGCCATGATGGACTCGCCCGGACAGTACAGCGTCATCCAGGCTCGCATGCTGGCGGCACTGAACAAGCTCAAGAACGAGTTCCCCGGCACCAAGATCGTGCTGGTGGGCTATCCGTTGTTCTCAGAGGAAGACGAAGCGTCTATTCCCTGTCCGGGATGCGGCGGAGCCATCTATCCTGGTCAACGTCTGGAGGCTGGTCTGAATCTGCTCAATGCCGAACAGCAGGAGCTGATCGACAATCTCAACATTTCCAGCTCTGGCCGCTTTGGCTTCTTGCCGTTGCACACCCAGAACAACGATGGGATCTACGACGGTCACGGCATCAGCGGTAGCGCTGAGCCTTGGATCCGTTCGCCGGGTTCTTCGGTGTATCGCCACGAGTGGTTCCACCCAAGTGCTGCAGGCCACGCCGCTACTGCCCAAGAGCTGTACCAGTTGCCCGTCGTTCAGCAGCTACTGAACGATCGTATCAGGGCGGACTACCCCAAGATGTCGTTGACCAAGGTCGACGACCAGTGGTACGCGCTGGACAGCACCGGCAAGCTGTGGAAGGTGACGGCCGACTTTGCCAGGTGTCAGCAGCCCAACGGGCAGTACAAGCTGATCTCGTGGAAGAACCCCAGCCAGGTCTTCGACGCCGCAACCAACGCAGCGCCCTACCCTGACCTGCCAGGCCAACCCGGATGCAACCTGAGCGTTCCGCGAGCCGGTGACATCCTGGACGGATCATTAGGATCAGGGTGGTCACCCTATGACTACGAAAATTCGTGGGTCATAAGCTACGGGCCGAATGGCGAGAAGTATCGAACACGGATCTGGTGGCACGACGGAGACCCCAACCACGTACCAAGCGCAAACTGTTTTGCGGGTCGAGGTGCGAAGGTCTTTACGGTTCCAGCGCAAGCGCTGGAGGAGTACCAGGACACAGGGGGTGTAGTGTACGACGATGACTGCTCCTGGACAATTGGCGCGGCCTATGACGACCACGGCAATCTGTGGCTCCACCGGACCAGGGGCGCACCGCAATACTCTGCATCAGACGGCGCAACCTACGCCTATACCCTGACCCTCATAACAGATCCATGGATGTTGGACTGCTGGCAGAACCCGCCTCCTGGCCTCGACTATGTAGGCTGGAGAATTGCCCCTGGTCACTATTCCGATGAAAGGATCGAAGGAGCTCGTCAGTTAGGGTTGTTGCGATATGACGGCTACGAAGATGCAAGGTGCATCAGATAGGGATAGCTAGTTAGTAACCGTCGGAAATCCCGGCGTCAGATGAGAGGTTTGGTCGATTTAATCGCCCGAACAGCCCCACTCATCTGCTTTACCGGAGTTCATCCCACCCTGAGGGGTGGATTGCGGTAAGGCAACGCTGTAAAAACTGACAAGTGCTCACTCCACTTCTTTGGATAAGAAATGTGTGAGCCTACCCTTTCTAGTCAGTCCCCCAAATCAAATACGCAACCAGAGCAGCGATAAAAGTAATTGCTGGGCTCAGAATAAGCAAAGCCCACCCAATCCTTCTCGTAAACTCATCTGCATTCTTATCATTCTTAATACCATGCCAGATAAGTAGCGGTACGTTAACAGCCCCTAAGACGATATAGAGAATGACAGTAGCCGGCACAGTAATGAGACCACTCATTGGCACTCCGCCGTCCGATCTCCAGAAAAAATAAATTAAGGGTATACAAAGCATCTGCAACGCGAAAATAACAACCACAACCCCGGTCAAATAAGCCATATATACTTCTTTGGTAAGCGTGGAATTCTTTTGCTTAGCAGCCATACCTAAAACTATAGCAAAAGACATAGCCTAAAGGTTACATTTCTATAGGAACATACTCGTGTACCAGTCGGCTATTCTGTCGCCGTAGGTATAGACAACGACAGTTGCCGCTAGCAAAAATGGACCAAATGGTATGCGGCTAGTGGCCTTGAGCGACTTGCGAGCAATGAGCGGCAAAGATACCAGACTGCCCAGGCAAGAGGCTAGGAAGATAACCAGCAGGCTTGCTACTGGGCCGCCCACCAGCGGACCTATCATGAAAGCTAGTTTGACATCACCGCCACCGATCCACTTGCCCCCGGATATCTGGAACAAGGCATAGAATAGCCCCCCAATGACCAGGAAGCCCCAGAAGGCTCCGGCAACAGCACTCTGCAGGTCTTGGTAGGCCGCCGCCTTTACCAGCACCTGCACCACCGCCAGGACGATAAGCGGGTACACCAGTCTGTTGGGTAGCTCCATCCAGCGTAAGTCATAGACGGCCAGGGCCATAAAGCCCACCAGAAATACCAGCCACAGTCCAAACGGCGTGATACCAGCACCGTCCCAACCGTAAGGCCAGGCCATATAAGAACCGATGAATGTCGCGGCCGTCAGGAGCTCTACGACCGGGTACTGCCAACTGACGGCCTTTTGGCAGTAGCGACAGCGACCGCGCAGACTGAGCCAGCTTACCACCGGCAACAGATCGTACCAGGCCAAGGTGTGATGGCAATGCACGCACATGGACCTCCCCTGTAGTATGGAGAGATCTTTTCTTTGTTTTTTACTAAGAGAGGTACGCGTTTCTTGTTGATGCAAGCGCCACACTAGCGCGTTTACAAAACTACCAAAACACAATCCTAGTAGCAGCAGGATCAAAAAAGTCATGGTTATTACTATACAAGAAGCCTGTAGCAAAAACAGTCCCACGTTAGTAGGACTGTTCGACTAGACTCACTGCTATCCTAGGAGGCTATACAACGGTTAACCGCGTTTTCAATCTGGAACATAACAGCAAACTCGCGTACACCGCCAGCTATGTCGTCATCGCCAGACGTATTACAAGTACGCTGGAAACCGATTGCCACTGTAGATGTTGTACCAGCTCCAAGTGCCACACCATCACTAAACGTACCGGAATAGGTCAATTGGCTCAGGGTGCCGGGCTGAATGTTGCCCGTCACTGAGTTGTTACATACAGCCTTGTTACCATTGTGGTTAGACAGACACTCAGTGATAGACGAAGCGAGGCGTGAAGCATCGTTGTTGCGTGCATTGTTGCGTGAATTACGCTGCAAAGCTGGAACTGCGAGGAAGACAATCAGCATGATCAAGCCAGCAATAGCCAGCACGATCAAGACTTCGATGATGGTGAAACCCTCTTTTTGTTTACTAAATTTTTGATACATAGCGTATTTGCCCCCCTAGGTACACTATTTATTGTTGCTCATGAACGGATAATAAACTGTTGGGTAAAAAAACACAAGCATTTTGTCGACCATTTAGCAGGGGCCGTGGAAAACTGCCACCCCTGTTAAAATTGACCCTAAACACTAATGCCTTTGCCTGCCAGGCTATAAATTGGTAACAGCACGGCAGCAACAATAATGAAGGCAATGACGCCCAGCAGAACCATCATGATGGGCTCGATAATAGTAGAAATGGTCTTTACCTGGTTGTCTACTTCTTTTTCATAGTAGTCGGCCGTTTTGGCTAGCATTTGCTCTATAGCACCGGACTGCTCACCAATACGAAGCATGTCTGGCACCAGAGTCAGGAAATTCGGGTCGTTGGTCAACGTTTCTGACAAGGCTTTGCCGCCTTTTACTTTCTCTATGGCCCGATGAAGCGAGGCCTCTATATGGAAGTTATTGATGCTGTCAGAGGTAATTTCGAGCACCTGAATGAGCGGTACGCCGCTAGAGACCAAGGTGGCGCCGGTACGCGCAAAACGAGCCATATACATCTTCATGAAGAGCGGCCCCAGTAGTGGCCCGTGCATTTTAACGCGGTCTACTACTCGCTTGCCCCCAAGCGTTCGAGCCCATCGGCTAAAGAAGAATCCGCCAATGATCGCGACAATAACGAGGATATACCAATACTTGGTCATCATGTCGGATATTAGCAGCATGGCACGCGTTACCAATGGCAGCTGCGCCCCGCTGCCAAGGCCGGCGTAGAGCTCTTTTACCTGAGGCATCACCGTGACCAGCATGAAGGTTACCACCGCGCCCATAACCACCAACACGATGATCGGATAGACCATGGCACCACGCACCTTGCTGATGAGCTCGGCGTCTTTTTCTTGCTGGGTGGCCAAGCGCTCCAGGGATTTGTCGAGCGTACCAGACACCTCGCCTGCGGCTACCAGGCTGATATAGATCTTGTTAAAAACGTTGGGGTATTTGCCCAGTGCCACGGACAGTGCTGACCCGGCCTCGATATCGCTGATAACCTCCATGATGACAATCTTGAAGGCTTTGTTCTGGGTCTGATTTGCCACAGTGCGTAGTGATTGCAGGAGCGGCAAGCCGGCATTTAGGAGTGTCGACATCTGGCGCGAGAACAAAATTTTGTCTTTGGCCCGTATGCGATTCTTGAACTTGGATAGCGGATTACCAAGCCCCCCTACCATCGGCTTGATCTCTATCGGAGATAGTCCTTGGTCGCGTAGCAGTTTGGCGGCAGCTTGCTCGCTGCTGGCCTGTACCTCGGCCGAGACTTTTTTGCCTGTCGCGGCATCGCGGGCAGTGTATTTATATGACAGCATAGTGTGTTATACCTGTTAGCTCCTCATCAACCTGTCTAATTCGTCTATATCTACTGCGATCATACGTGCTTCGTCGTAGGTAACCGTACCGTTGTGAATCATGCTAACCAGTGTCTTGTCCATGGACTGCATACCGAACTCGGCACCGGTCTGGATGACAGCCTCTAGCTGGTGACTCTTGCCTTCGCGGATAATATTGCGCACGGCTGGAGTCGCCACCAAAATCTCGGCTGCTGCAACGCGACCCCCGCCAATGGCCGGCATGAGCCGCTGCGCCACAATGGCCATGAGGATATTAGATAGCTGTGCACGGATCTGTGGCTGCTGGTGTGGCGGGAAAACGTCTATCATGCGGTCGATACTCTGGCTGGCACTGTTGGTGTGCAGAGTTGCAAACACCAAGTGGCCAGTCTCGGCGATGGTAATAGCGGCGGCAATGGTCTCTAGGTCACGCATCTCACCGATGAGCACGACATCTGGGTCTTGGCGGAGACTACTGCGCAGAGCAGCCGAGAATGAGTAGGTGTCATAGTGGACTTCGCGCTGTACAATGACCGACTTCTTAGAGGCATGAGTAAACTCGATAGGATCTTCGATGGTCACAATGTGTGCAGCACGTTCCATATTGATCTTATGTATCAGAGCTGCCAGGGTTGTGGATTTACCAGAGCCAGTTGGGCCAGTTACTAGCACCAAGCCCCGGGGGTAATCCGCAAATTTATTAACGATAGGTGGCAGACCCAGTTGTTCGGTGGTCAAGATTTCGTTTGGAATAAGACGCAAGGCGCTAGCCAGGTTGCCGCGCTCGTGGAAAGCGTTTACACGGAAACGGCCTAGATCACCAAAGGCGAAACTAAAGTCGAACTCTTTGTCCTTGAGCAAGATCTGTTTTTGGTCTTCGTCCAGAATAGCAAAAACAAGCGCTTCGACTGATTCTTCGGTCAGTATATCCGCTGAAGTTACCGGAAGTAGAGCGCCATCAACACGCAGCATTGGTGGCAGACCAACCTGCAAGTGAAGGTCAGACGCCTTCTTCTTTATAACTTCCTCTAGAAGTACTTCAATTCTTGGCTGTGCCATACCTAGTTTCCCACCTCTTTGGTTTATGCATTACCTGATGCAGCAACACGATTTACCTCTGTTAACGTTGTATATCCGGCCAAAGCTTTTAAGTAGCCATCCTCGCGCATGTTGATCATGCCTTGTTTGATTGCCATAGCTTGGATTTCTGAACTGGGTGCCTGTTTGAGTATCAGTTCCTGAATTTCTTCAGTTATGTTGAATACTTCATACAGGCCCATCCTACCGCTATAACCCCCTGGTGAGGAAGGACCGTCTACGCCCTTGTACAAAGTATAAGCGCTTTGGCCTTTCAGTGGCAAGCTATCATAGCCAATATCGTCGCTGACAGCCTTTACATCTGACGCTTTCTCGGGCAACAGGTGGCCTATGGTCTTATGGATGGCATCTGTTTCGGCGGCATCGCTTTGGTAGGACTCTTTGCCCTTATCGGGGATACGCCGGACGAGTCGCTGGCCAATGACTGTACGCACTGTAGAAGCGATGAGGAACGGTTCTATACCCATGTCTAGCAAGCGTGGCAAAATGCCAGCAGCACTATTGGTGTGAAGCGTGCTAAAGACCAAGTGTCCGGTCAGGGCGGCCTGCACGGCTAGCTGGGCGGTCTCTTTGTCACGGATCTCCCCCACCAACACCACGTTGGGATCCTGGCGCAGAATAGACCGCAGGCCCGAGGCAAACGTCAGCCCCACATCGGCATTGACCTGTATCTGGTTAACCCCTGCCATTTTGTACTCTACAGGATCTTCAAGAGTGACAATGTTGATACTGTCGTCCTTGATCTCTTGTAGCAAGGCATACATAGAGGTGGACTTGCCTGAACCGGTAGGTCCAGAGGTCAGGACCATGCCATTAGTCGACTTCAGACCTTCACGGATCAATCTGAGAGCGCGACCTTTATATCCCATCTCTTCCAAGTGCAAGCTCGTACTTGATTTATCCAGCAAGCGAATCACAACCTGTTCACCCCACACCACCGGCGAGATAGCGATACGCAAGTCAATGTCCTTGCCGCTGGTATGCACGGTGAATTGACCGTCTTGTGGAATACGGTGCTCATCAATCTTGAGGTTGGACAAAATCTTGATACGTGACACCAGGGGCGGTTCGGTGCTCTTGGGTAGTTTCATGATCTCGCGTAAGACGCCATCTATGCGGCAACGGATGCGTAACTCTTTCTCGAGTGGCTCTATGTGGATATCGCTAGCCCGATTTTTGGCAGCATAGTCCAGAATGGTGGACAGCGCCTTACTAATAGGCGAATCCTGTACAATAGTGGCAATTTTCTTCTTGTCTTCTTTGGGCTTCTCGGTGACCCGGGTCTGAGTTTCTGCAGTCTGCTGCAGGCCACCCTCCTCAAGCGCCTGGGCCATCTCTTTGCCGATGCTGGCACCCTCGTACTGCTTGATAACATTACGGACGCCCTCCTCTGACGCGGCATAGACTTTGAGCGGTCGGCCAATTTTATTGGCCAAGAAGTCAACTGCCTGCACGTTGTCGGCATCTAGCATAGCTACAACTAGACGATGCTGCATCTCACCCAATGGCACCGCCATGTAGCGGTCGGCAATCTCTCGGGATAGTAAGGACAATATCTCGGGGTCTATCTGTACATTGGTCAGGTTGACGTACGGAACCTTGGTAACTTGAGCAATGGTCTTGGTTAATTGCTCGTTGCTAATATGGCCATCGGCCACCAGCATGCCAAACAGTGGCTTATCTTCTGTCTTGGCCTTGGCTTTTAGGTCGTGCATTTGGGCGTCAGTCATGAGCCCGTCATCAACTAGCCTTTGTTCAACCTGCTTTTGGGTGGTTGCCGACAAGACACTCATAGTGGACCGCTGATTCTAGTTGCCCCTAAAGGGTTGCTGGTTGGAGCTATCGCCAATGGTGATTGTCTGTGTTGGGTTGACTGATTTTTCGTTGAAGAATTTTTTGTCTGGTTCCTGAAAGTCAGAAGTAATAACCTCTACAACAGCTGCCTTTTGTTTCTTGTTCTGAGGCGTACCGATAAGCGCATTCGACAAAAAGAACGACAAGACTGCACTGACAAATACAATGACAATGATAAGGGCTATGTCTTTTTGTTTCACTTTACTTCCTCCGTCGTTATCTTCAGAACCTTTTCGGGTTGGTAGAAAGATTTGGCAGTAATAGTCAGCTGAACGTTCCCTGAGTCACCAGCGGTGTACGTGAGAGTGTTGATATTGATTGGCCGGATGGATTGCTGCAAGGTATTGAGCACGTCTTGCATGCTGACATATGAGCCCTTGACGCTCATCTCGAATGGCATGTCTACGGCTGCCGCGCTGCCAGGGGTGTCTTTTTTCTGAGTCTGACTTACACCGCTGGAAGTGCTCGGCTGGGCATCGTCGGTGTTCTGGTTAGCCTCGTCATCAACTCCAGTGATGGTCTGTATTTTGCCGCTCATTATTTTCTCGATACTTGAGGTGAGCGCTGGGAAGTCGTACTTGCTCGGCAGTGCGTCTAGGACAATCTTGGCGTTGTCACCGTCCCGGTCACCAGTGCCCGTACGGCTACCGCCGATGATGTTGGGGTCTTGACCAACAAATGCTATGTAGGACGTATTGAGCGATTCTACCTCTTTAATATTTTTCTGGAGCTGATCACGCGCTTTTTCTTGGGCAGCGATTACCCGGTTCTGGTAAGATCGCTTTCCTAGCAGTGCCCGGCTGGCTACCAGTGAGAAGGCTGTGAGAAAGGCCGCCACGGCCACCACAATCACAATAGTAGAATTAGCCTTATTGATCATGAGTCGTTTTGCAGAAACTTGCGACCTGGCCATTACTGGGTTCCTCCTTGCTGCTGGAAAATAGAATCAGGTTTTTCGGTAACCGATCGTGTACTGACCCCAGCAGGAACTTGCAGTGTAACTTCGTTGGCACTGTCGAAAATAATCGTGTCAAAGCTCAGCGTAATCTGGTAGGTTGCCCTGGCACCGCCAGGAGTCGCTTGCTCTGCGTTTAGCCCAAAGCCAGCCAACACAACACTCGAGAATGGCTTACCGGTCTGATCGCCCGCGGTGTATTTGGCGAACTTGAGGGTGTCAACGAACTTATTGATCTCACTCAGGCTGGTACCGCTCCCGTCTATGGCTATGGTGTTAGCCGTAAAATCAACGTCTAGTGACGAGATGGTGATATCTTTTGGAGTCAGCTGTGGGATATAGGTAGACATGCGCGTTGCAACGGGCTTCTTGGTGTGCAGTTCGTTCAAGACATGGAGCTGGTTTTGGACCGTCAGAATCTTGTCGAGGTTCTCGGTGTCTTCTAGCTTTTTGCTGTCGCGATCAATGTCGCCTTGCAGGTGTGAAAGATGCTGCCTTTGCAGTACGTTAACGCCAAAGAACAGTATCACCATGATGGCTACGGCAATGCCACTTACCACGAGAGAGCCCAACATAACCAACCGCTTGCTCCGGCGAGCCTTGATGTACTCTAGTTTGACATCCGGGAGAAGATTGAACTGAATCATATTATTCGGTCCTCTCCGCAAGCCCAGCTGCTACGCCAAAGTGGTTAGATACTGCCAGGAGTTCATTCTGTTTATCAGCTGCAAAGCTGACGTTACGCCATGCATTGCCTATCTCTACACTTATGCCAAACTTATTGGCAACATACAGCGGAAACTCCGGCAAAGCCGAGGCGCCGCCCGTAACAATGATGCGATCAATACGAGAATCTACATAGCGAGTCTGGAAGAACTTGATAGACTTCTCTATTTCTGTGATAAGCAGGTCGACGGTGCCGCTGATTGCCTGATGTATCTGGCCTTCCAGTTTGTCTTTGCTCAGGCCAAACTTGAACACAAACTGCTCTGCCTGCTTTTCGTCAATGTTCAGATTTTGCATGGCAGCCCGGACAATAGATTCGGAGCCTGTTGGAATTGATCGAGTTAGTCGCGGTGCACCGTTCATGGCGATAACCAAGTCTGTGCTCTTGTTGCCGATATCTAGAACCATCTGTGGCAAGGTTGAATCTGGTGCCAACATGGCACGGGTAAGAGCCAGGTTGTCAGGCTCGAACGCAATAACATTCAGACCGATAGATTCCAGCATGTCCAGGCGACCTTCTACGAAGTCGTTGCTCACACTTGTTAGCAGTACTTCTACCTTGGTGTTGTCCTTGGGTGAATCACCGATAACTGCCCAGTCTAGCTTGGACTGTGCCAGAGGTGTTGGGACCAGTGAGTCAGCCTGATATTGGATGGTCTTGGCGAGCTCTCCGGGAGCCAGGCGATCAATGTCTACCACCGTCGTAAAGACTCGTTGAGACGGAATACCCACCGCAACGTTGCGACTGAGGACATGTGCCTGCGACACCAGGTCTGCAATTGCTGCGGCTAGCTTTTGTTGGTCAGCCTTTGAATCACTTACGGCTATCTTGGCGTCTACCGGTGCATAGGCGTAACGCGAAAGAGCCTTTACCGGACCACTGCCCCGTAGATCTACCAGACGGATAGCAGTGGTTCCGATGTCTAGTCCAAAGAAGTCGGATACCCCACTCAGTATGCTCATATTGACCTCAGTATAGCATAAGCTTTTTGGCGCACACAAACTGTTATTTGGCTAAAGGACCGGTGGTAATGGCGCATAGCCGTCGGCCGCACCCTGACCCGTGTCTAACCCACCACTCAACCAGCTTTCGGCGCTGTTGATAAAGACTTCGCCAGGATTGCCTCCTGCAGAGAAGTTCTCATTCGGTACAGACGTTGCCTGTGTGCCAGCTGTACGCAGTAGCTTCAGCACTTCGGCGGTCATCGTACCGTACACCGTCAGTCGAGTACGGCAGGTGGTGTTTATGGCCGCATCATCAGGTACGTACTGCGACAGACCGGCTCGGGCAATCCATGGCCGACCACCGCATGTATAGATACGGCCCGTGTTGGCATTGCTTGGTTGTGCAATGTAGTCACCATCTAGCTGCGAGACACTGGGGAGAATATAGATGTTTCCACGGACGATAAGCCTGAACGACGGAATGTCATAGATATTGGCGTAATCACCTGTTCCCTGATACCTCACACCCGTACCTTCTATAAAGGCATTGCCATTCACGTAGACGGTAATCCTGCTGCCGGCCCCCAAGTTGGTCGTAGGTATAGTGAGATCATGATTACTATAGAGCGTCTGAATAACATTGGGCGCCGGGTTAATAATCAGGGTTGGTCCAGGATCTGGCCCTGTGGCATTTGCGTACCAATCCGGAGCACACGGTGCGGTGCCTGGGGCGCTAAACAGACCGCCACCATAGGTACCTGCCCCGTAACTACTAAAGGACGGGTTAACATTGGCGAAGGTAGAAGACTTGGGCGAGGCTGCCGCACTAGAGTTGGTGCGTACCTGACCAGACGCAAATTCGTAGATAATATCCATGGCCATGACACCAAGTTGACCGCCAGAACCAATGTATGGTCCTGCACCACCTGGCCGGTTCCAGCTGATAATACCTGCATTTTGGTTACCACAAGATGCCCCGCCAGTATAGCCGGCACCGGCGATGATATCACCACCATAGACTCTAAAGTACGGCTTGGCGACTATCTGTTGGCACTCTTCCCTCTCGCGTGAAGCCAACGTTACCGTCTGAACCGTGCCATCTGCTGCCATCGTACCTTCCGCCGGGCTGACCACAATCCGCACACATAGTTGGTCACCCAGTTGCATGCCAACCAACGCCCGTGTCTCTGCAGGATAGTCGAAGCTAGTCGTAACAAATCCTGGGCCGCCCGGAGGGGGTGGCAGCGGAATAGTTGTTGCGCCGCGACGGATAAAGAACGAGCGGTTAATAGAAGCGTTCACACGTGAACCCGCTGGGCTGTTGGCTACCGTCATTCCTGAAGCAAAGGTGACAGAAGTGGGCGCTTCGTCATTTGGGTTCAGGGTGGTGTCTGCGATAGGTGTCAGGCTGAACTGATTGACTATTGGCGGCCCCAGGATATAGGTGACGTACACCGACGCTTTGTGGTTCAGGTATGGGTCATCTGGGAAGCCCGGTGGTGCGCAAAAACCAGCTATAGGCGCGAGGCTCTGGCACGCGGTGTTCCAGGGGAAAAACGGAGGAATAGGATCACGAGTATTGCCAGAGAATACGATCAGCTGGAAGCTGCCATCCCGCAAATCAGCATCCAGGGCCGATATAGGTGTTTGTGCTGCAACAGCACCTCTATAAAAAGCGTGGATATTGTTACGGGCCGCGGCGCTTCCACCGTTCAGGTGGCCCGCAAAGTCACCCCCACCCTCATACACCTTGGCCGCGTCAAACATATTATAGCGAGGGTCCGGAGGACTGGTTCCGCGGTCACACACCGCATCGTTGGCACCCGTACTCCGCCCTACATTAAAGGCCATGCCCATACAGATAGCAGTGCGATTACCAAGTATGACTCTCAGCGAATCATTGAGGCTCGCAAACGGCGCAAGCGGACAGTTTGATATGCCAAAGGTGTTTCGAAACCCATAAGGTGCATCCTGCCACCCAATATTGGCTACTCCACAATAATTATAGCCCGTGGCATTGCCAGCGGCACCGCCGGGAAAGCCCAGGTATATATCGTGCACTGCAGACGGCTGAGTATGAGCCGCATCAAAAACTGCCTGATAAAACCCACCGTTATAAGACACCGTATTGCCATCCCAATACAGCGCCGATAGACCCGAAGCCGTGCAGCCAGAACCACTATCGTTGAACCAAGCACCGTTTGCATCTGCCACCGTTGTACCACTGCTGTTCATGAAGCGGCGACCATAGTCGTTGCCCAATACACCATATTCGAAGGTGACATAGGTATACCCACTCGGCAGCCTTCCTTGGCTTACGACATCAGCAAACCGTCGACAGACATGGGAGGTATTAGACCGTTGAGCAGCTGCTTTTGGTGGTTTTGCCACGCCCCACACTGCGCTCACTACAAACGCAAATACAAAGATCAGTGCTAACGATTTTTTACTGCGTAAAGGCATGGTAATCTCCCTTGGCTACCGCCTCTAAGCTTTTGATAAGTCCGGCACTGGCTTCTTTAGATGCCTTATCCATAGTGTTGCTGTACCCTAAGGCCTTCTTGGCATACTCGGCAGCCTGTGACTTGTTCAGGCGGGCGCCCAAGAAGGCTGCTTGGCTATAGGTAGTGAACCGCTCATTGTCATCGTTGCCGGCTTGGTTGTTGGTAATTTTATCTTCGTAGGTTTTGAACTGGCCGCCTATCTGAACCTCGGGTGAGGCTTGCTGCGCCTGTTCGTCTCGTCGCTTATAAAAGTCGGCTAGCATTTCAGTTGTAGCTTGCTCGGTCGTGGGCAGAGGCTCGACCGGATCTTTGCGTAGGATTTCCACCAATACAATCACAGCCGTTACCAGCAACGCCGCAGCCAGTACTACCACTGCCAGCAAAATAATCTTGCGCTTCTTAGACAACTTGCTCCAAGAAAAAGAGCGCTTTGATTTACCAGACGACACAATGGTATGGTCCAGCTTAGCAGTCGCCTGCGTAGGCGACGTACTTGCAGTTACATCACTAGTTTTATTCTTTTTGCGTCCCCACATCGCTGATATCGAGCGAAACCCTTCCCGCAAATGCTTATCCTTTACCTGCAAGTATAACAAACTCTCTGGCAAAACATAAAAGAACCCACTCCAAGAGAGTAACTTGGCGATACTGCCCTAGCAGGATGTGTTTGCAATATCATTATATTGACTTCAGTGCATAATTATGCTAATGTTTATATAGACAAAAAGAATACAAAAATGCACACGAACGTTACCAAAACACCCCTGTTATTGCTGACTCGTACGGGATCGACAAAAAGCCGTATCGCTCGGGGCATGGGCAAGCTAGTGGCTGTTGCAAAGAGGTGGGTCACCTTCAATAATCTAGCCCTGGTGACGGGGTTGTGCGTAACTGCGGCAACCTTATTCTATGCCGCTGCCTTTCTGTGGCCTCGCAGTGTCGTCTTCTCGTATGCCACTGACACCTGCCTGGCACAACCCGTACTATTTCCTCGGCTCGTTTCACAGACAAAGAACGCGCATTATTCTGCAGCTGCCCAGCCTAGTCTGTCGGTTGCTGGGTATCCCCTCTATTCCCATAGTACTTGCTTTAGCCCCCTAGCTGCTCCCCAGGAAAACCATACCAACACCGTCACGCTGCATGCTGCGGCGTTCAAAAAACAAATACGCGTAACCACCAACACTTTTCCAGCTGTCATGAATCAGGCGGCACTGGAAAAACCCATTCCTGTGCAGGAACCGCTGGATCTGCAGCTTACAGAGTATGACCGTATCTTTGATTACCAATTGCAGGCCGGCGACCGCAAGGTAGCCTGCAACAAGCAAGACACCTCACTCAAGTGTGATGTCACTCAGATGGGCTTGAGTCAGTCAGCCAAATACGACTTCACCCTGGAGCGACAATACAAGGGTCAAGCAGCGGGCACCCTGTTCACACGTACCTTGTCTACGGTGCAGAGTGTCATTGTCGTTGGATCAAGCATTCCTCATACATATATTGTGTATCACGCACCAATCGAGCTGGTGCTGACCCTGAATCGCCCTGCTGTATCGGTGCAAGGTGTCCATCTATATCAGGTGGCTGGCCAAAGACAAGAGATACCTACCACAGCGTCAGTTAGCGGCACCACACTAACCGTTCGCTTTGGGCAACCTTTGGCTCGCAGCGCGCAGTTCACAGTATCAATTGACACCATCAAGGCCGAAGACGGCGGATCGCTCACTGCACCATTCACCCAAGACTTTAAGACATCCGGTGGCCCGAAGGTTTTGGGCACCAATATCGGAAGCTATAAAGTTTCAACCAGTGGCAGCATAACCCTCACTTTTGACTCTGCCCTATCCGCAACCCAAGCAACGAACAACTTTATTCGGCTGGAAGCCGGCGGCACCGCGGTTGCAGCAGGCGTACAAGTACGTGGCAACACCGCAGTCATCACCCCCGACACGCCGCTGCCACGCTGCGCTGCGCTAACTATCAAAGTAGTAGATGGCCTGCAAAACTCCTACGGTATCTCTGGCGGATCAGCCTGGCAGTTCAAGTCACGCACCATCTGCCAGTCGGTCTTTAGTATTGGCACCTCGGTCCAGGGCCGTGGCATAACTGCCTACAGTTTTGGCAGCGGCCCCAGCAAGGTGGTGTTTGTAGGCGGTACGCATGGGGACGAGAAAAGCTCTAGTATCATCCTCAGTCGCTGGGTAGATTACCTGGAGGCCAGTGGCGCTATCCCCGGTGGCCGAACAATCGTTATCGTTCCTACACTCAACCCCGACGGCTATGCAGTCAACCGTCGCACCAATGCCCATAACGTAGACCTCAACCGCAACTTCCCTGCCAACAACTGGAAGTCCGGCGTGGCCATGCCAGACAAGTCCTTCAACCCGTCTGGCGGTGGCTCAGCTCCGCTGTCAGAGCCAGAGTCTGCTGCCCTAGCTAGTTATGTCACTGGTGCCAGCCTGGTGCTCACCTATCACGCCGTAGCTGGTGTGGTTATGCCCAATGGCTCGGTCAACAGTGATTCTTTGGCACATCTGTACGACCAGAAGTCCAATGTCGGATACGCCGCCAGCAGTGCCACGGGCGAACTGTTTGAATACGACACCACCGGTGCCCTTGAAGACTGGCTACACGACAAGCGCGGCATACCTGCCCTGCTCATAGAACTGTGGACCAAAACCGGCAATGAATACGCAAGCCATCAGGCCGCTATGCAAGCCGTCATACAGTAGACCACCGACAGAGAGTAACCACGCAGCCAAAAGCCGACCAAGCTACCGGCATCAAACAATATAATAAGGACCTCGATCTTCGGGAGTGAGAGGCTTGTAAGCTTTTTAGACGGGGTCAGGATATTAACCCGTTGTCCCGCTACGCCTCCGCTAACGCCTTGCGTACACGATCGATGGTGTAGGGTGTAAATTCCAGATTATCAATCTCATCCTTGCCAACCCATTTGAAATCATTGGCCTCTTCGGATAGCTTGATGTTCTTGGGATAGTCGTCAGGATTTTCTAGCTCGGCGGACACAACGAGGTAGAAGGTATCGGTGTCGTTGTTCCTGTTATTTGCAATTACACCCGTGGGCTTAATCCTTACGCCCATTTCTTCCATGGTCTCGCGGATAGCTGTTTCTTCCAGGTACATCTCGTCCGGTTCCATATAGCCACCAGGGATGCCCCACGCGCCAGCAAAATAATCGTCCGTTAGGCTGCGCTGCATCAGCAGGACTTGTTTATTGTGGGTTACGATCACGCTGACATTTATACGCATGTTTTTCCTTAACTACCCAAACTTTACCTTACTATGTAGAGCATTTACTCTTTAGTTTTTCGAATTGATTAAACTACCCAAGCCAGGCAGCAGCCGCGGCTACTCCAAGCAATTCGTAGAGGGTTACAGGTCTTTATAAGTTTTCTCGTTTCTACGATCTATTCGGACAATCCGGAACTCGGATCGTGATTTACGATAAACAAGCCTAAGTCGCCCCTTACGTCCCATTGCTGTATATATCTCTATTAGAATAGACATCGTATGAGTTTATCTATAGGCATGCTAAAGTTTTAACCCAACTGCCTTCTGGGCTCAAACAGTGTATACAATAAGTTAAAGCTTTGCTACCAAAAGATCTGGGACTCGATAAAAATCCGAGTCGAGCGTCAAGAGCAGACTGTCATGCTCCAATGCGAGCGCCGCTATCCACATATCGTTAGTGCCGATTGGCGTCCCGGCTTGTCGAAGCCGGCGATATATTTCCGCGAATAATATAGTTGTTTTGTCAGTTATTGTGGCTGTAATGACATTTGGACTATCCAGGAGTTTTTGTAGTAGTTCTTCGTTCTCCTTGCGTTTAGTCCCCAGAGAAAACCCAGCACGCAACTCACCTATCACCACTAAGGGCACGACTATTTGATTGTCGGCATGGAGCCAAGTCTTGAGTCGCTTGTCACCACGGTTAAAGCCAGAATATGCACTGGTATCAAGCACGAACTGAGCACCTGTCATTGCCAGAGCTTCTCATCTACTTGAGATAGATCTTCAATTGCTTCATCGAATGACTCATCAAGAGTATTTTTGTTGTAGAGCCAATCAAAATTGTTGTCGAGGGGTATCTCTGTAGTCCCAAATGTCTGCAAAGACAATAAATCTACCACAGTCTGGTTAAACGACTTTCCGCTTTGCTGGGATCGTTTCCGGATAACAGTATCGACTGCAGGCGGGATATTCCTAATAGTATACTGAATTTTAGACATGTATACATTGTATATTATGTATACATACATATCAATAACTGAAGTGAAGTTTAGGGTATAGGTATAGAGGTTTCACCCCGCTGAATGGGATTTTGCAGTGGAATGTCTTTTTTGTTCTTTAGCGCTACCTCTGTTAGAATAGACATTGTATGAGTTTATCTATAGGCATACTAAAGCTTTAACCCAATTGCCTTTTGAGCTAAAACTCCGTATGCCCAAACTACAAAACAAGCGCGGCTATTCTAAATCATTTCAACAATTTTTTGGGCTTTATGAGCAACCTTGATAATTTCATCCGTTGAACCTGATGTCTGTAATATGTCTTCTACGAGTGTTGGGTCAATACTTGCCATAGCATTCCGCATTGCATCGTACGCTGCGTTATCACCCCTTCTGGCTAAACCTAGAAGTTCTTTGGCTGACTGTCCGTTTATTTTTAATCCCATACCCACAACCATTGCTGCGATGAGTGCTTGTGTACTATCTGCCTGTCCATCCTTCACTTCCGAAGCATCAACTCTACGGAAACTTCCTGGAACAACTATTGTAATGTCTTCCCCGCCGACTGTCCTGGTAACGGTTGTATCAGGTGCTGGATCAAACTCTCCCGCTTCTGCCAGATTTTGCAGGGCAAAGTATTCAGCCATTCCCGCAAGGGCTTCGTGATAAAAAGGATTTTCGCTTCTAGCATTTTCTGGCGTAACCGTAGCCGAGTGAGCAAGTTCGTGCACAAGACTAGATGCTAAAATCAGTTTGTCAGTTTTGGGCCTTCCGCTTGATTGTTCAAAAACATATGCCACTTCAAGTTCTGGTAAATAGTGCCCGCCACTGCTTCCAACACCCCAGGCTTCGGCAGTTTCGGCAGGTAACACTGCCGTACGATCCACGGAAGACACGTCTGTCATCCCTAGCTTATCTGCTACAAAATCACGAGCAGCACCTACATAGTGGTCATACGCTGGCATATGTGCACCGAGGATAGATTCTGCTGTGCGGTTAGCTTCATTATCCAAGTCACCACCCCCAATACCCTGTTGAGTATCAAGACTATCTACCCTAAGAGTTAGGGCTTCGGGAGGAGTTAATGAATGCGGTACAGGTTCTGCCATTTTTTGTTTTGGATTAACAATTTCATATTATCACACTTATGCTTATTTGTCAACTAGCGCTACCTCTGTTAGAATAGCTACATATGAGTTCACTTCAAATTGGAATTGTGGGTCTGCCAAATGTTGGCAAGTCTACGCTGTTCAACGCCCTGACTGACAACGACATTTTGGCAGCCAATTATCCTTTTGCCACCATAGAACCCAACACTGGCATTGTCCCCTTGCCAGACAACAGGCTGCAGAAATTAGCCGACCTGTATAACAGCAAAAAAATAGTGCCCGCAACGGTTACCTTTGTTGACATAGCCGGTCTGGTGGCTGGCGCCTCTCAGGGCGAGGGCCTGGGCAACCAGTTCCTGGCCAATATCCGGAGCTGCAATGCTATTTGTCATGTGGTGCGGGCCTTTAGCGACCCCAACGTGCAACATGTGGACGACCAGCATGACCCCCAGAAAGACATAGACGTCATCAACACCGAACTGGTGCTAGCAGACCTGCAAACCGTCCAGAAGCGCCTGCCCCGCGTAGACAAAGAAGCCCGGGCCAACCCCAAGCTACGGCCCCTGGCCGAAACGCTGCAGATGGTTCACGACACGCTTAATGAAGGGACGCCCCTGTCTGCCCTAGACGGCCTGGACATGGAGCACATTGCAGACCTGCAGCTTCTGACAGCCAAGCCGATTATTTACTTGTTCAACGTCGACGAAGAAGCGCTGGCAGATGAATCCAAGAAGCAGCAGCTGTCTGATATGGTAAAGCCCGCGCAGGCAGTCTTTGTATGTGCCAAATTAGAATCTGAGCTAAAGGGCCTGGACGACACAGACCGCAGCGAACTGCTAGAGAGTTACGGCGTACACCAGTCCGGTCTGGTACAGCTGACCCATACCGCCTATGACACACTGGGTCTGCAAAGCTACCTGACCGCAGGCGAGCAAGAGGTACGGGCCTGGACCGTACGCAAAGGCGCTACCGCCCCGCAAGCCGCCGGTGTTATTCACGGCGATTTCGAGCGTGGGTTTATCGCCGCCCAGATTGTCGACTATCACGACCTACTAGCTGCTGGCTCGGAAGCTGCCGCCAAGGCCGCGGGCAAGGTCCGTACCGAGGGCAAAACCTATATCATGCAACCTGATGATGTTGTGGAGTTTCGGTTTAACGTATAGGTCTATTTTTGTACTTTGGATCGAGGTCGAGGTCCAGATCAACCAACGTGTCATCATACAATTCCCTTGCTCGTGTGCTGAAATATTTATCATGATGGTTAAGCTGTCTCAGCTTTTTATATAGTCCAGGCACAAGATGATTGACCCTCTGTATAAACTCTCTATGGCCGTCAACCGAATCACGACCGCCTAAGTTACGACGCCTAAGCGCATCCAGTATTTCTGGATCTTTTTCTATCAATACCTCTAATATCACCGCGACGGAGGCGCCAGGTGTGTCACTAGACTGCACTTCCCCTTTTTCCGTTTTGGATAGCACTGAGTATTTGGCGTAAGGGTCATAACCATCTTCTTGTCCGGCAACCCCGAAACCGTTGGGCCTGCCTATGCTTATGTTAAAGATGCCTCGCTCTAACTCTGCATACCCTTCTTCCAGGGCACTCCCATGTATTTTTCTCTCTTTCCCCTCTTGTGTCTCAGGGCCCTTAACGATAAAGCCGGCACGAGTCGGATGCTGCTCGATACCACCAGTGACGTATTGCTGCTCGATGCCGTCAACGATGCCGCGCTTAATGTCGACATTCGCAGTCAAACTAATGGACATCCCACTATGGGCCATTTCATGAACAGCCAGACTCTCGGTATACCCAGGGCCGTTAAGCGCCTCTAGCGATGGGTCGCGCTTCACAAGAAGTACGTCTTGATTATAAAGATATCGTCCACTACTATGATCCTCCGAATCCTCAAGGAGAGTAAGAACGCTCTGGTAATCTTCTGGCGAAAGAAATCGCAGTGGTCTCTCGGTAACACCCATGCGCTCACGGGCAGCACGAATGCCGTCCATATCCAAACCTTCTTCTACAGAAGGAAATTCTAAGATTTCGTTAGTGTTGGCCCGCCAAATGTCTAGCGCGTGCTCTGCGGCTTCATTCTTCAGGGCCACCGAACCTAGCTCTTCGCTAACCGTAAGATATAGTGTCAGGTCTCTATCGGGAGAAGCAAAAATTTCATGCTGCGGTGTTTTTGCAGTTGTTTCTGTTTCATCTTGCACTGTATTAATATAACATAATATTGTATTAATTGCAATATAGTGCAACCAACAATATACCCCAAGATCTGCTCTATGACGTGTAAGATAGTAATGATGGACCAAGCACTAGCCAAAAAACCTTGGGCGACAAAGAGAAGTAGTCTGGTGCTCCGCGCGGAATGTTTTTTGGTGCTCATTATCACCACATATGCCTTTCGCACGCTGGGTGGCAACTGGTGGCTTTTTGCGGCTATATTTGTGAGCATTGACCTGTTTATGCTGGGCTACCTAGTCAACAATCACATCGGCGGGCTGGCGTATAACCTGGGACATAGCTATATCGTTCCCCGTGTCCTACTGATCATTGGATTGTTCGGTGGATTTACAGAACTTACCCTCGCCATGCTAGCCTGGAACGCTCATATTAGCCTGGACCGAGCACTGGGATTCGGCCTGAAGCACGAGAGATTCCATGTAACTCACCTAGGTCCTATAGGAATCAAGAAGTCTTCGTAGGCGGTTTGGGCGGATCTGTTCGCTGTACCCAGTTGACCGGGGTGGTCATGAGGATCTTCACCAGCCCTTGGGTGTCGGGAATGGTGTTGTCGTCATAGTAGTGGTTGGTCTCCATGTAGTTCTCTATAACGCTTAGGCAGATCAACTCGTCACCAACCAGGTGCATTTTGTCCACCGCAGCCACGCTGGCTATGGGGGTTACAACGATCAATTTCTTGATGTGTATGGCCTTTAGGTAATCAGATGCAATATCCAACGAAAAGCCACTGCTCAGACCATCGGACACCAAGATAACTACTTTATGCCGTAGCAGTTCACGATGGATCTCACCACCATGGCCCAACAAAGCATGCAGGTGGTGCAAATGTTCCAGCCGCTGGCTCTCGATAAAGCCCAGGTACTCGTCATGCATTTCCTCTATCTCGCCGGTAGAAAACTTGTTGTTGTAGGTAAAGGTATTATCAGATGATATCGCCGCCAGCGGGTCGTTCTCGCCCGGTAGGGTGATGTTCTCGGTCAAGAGCATCATGAGCGTGGCGTGTATCTCCATAGCTATCTGGGCGCCAACGATAACTGCACCAGGTGTCAGTGCGATCACCACCGTATTGGAGTTGCTATACGCGGTTAGTTTGGCGGCCAGCATACGCCCGGCCTCTGCTCTACTCTTGAAGTACATTTCTTGAAGTTTAGCATATTTGAGAGGGGAATATTCTCTGTTGTCTATTACACAAAATTATTGATTGAGCAGAGCGTTTATTTGGGCGGCGAGTTCACGGATCTTTGCATGGCTAGACCCAGTCGTAAATACCGACAATACATAGGCACCTTTGGGATGGTACACAATCGCAACATCATGGTTATAGGCGCCGAGTGCTCCCAGCTTATTGGCAACATGCATGCCAGGCGAGCCAGCCGGAATGGCGTAGCGGTAAATACCCCGCCCCATCTTAGACAACATATCGCTTCGGTGCGCACCACTGAGCAGACCGCCAGATTCTAGCGCAAACAAATAGTTGGCGACATCGTTAGGCGTGGTAACTTGCCCGCCGTAGGCAATAGTGGTCGAATTAAAGCCTTTGGCATACAACATGCCGTTGCTGGCACCCCACCCAATCATGTCGCCCAGTGCAGTTGCGCAGCCATTGTCCGAGCGAACGATCATGAGCTCCATACAACTAGCCACCGACTGACCGTTGCCAGTCGCACTGTCCATGCTCATCTGGCCGCCATTTACCTTGGTATACACCACGTAGGCGATATAAATTTTGTATACGCTGGCGCTTGTAAACTGTTTATTACCATTGTGGCTGGCCGAAATGTCGCCCCCAAAATTGCGCACCACCACGCCCCACTGACCGCCATTGCTCTGGGACCAATAGTCCAAAAGCGCCTGCACACCACGGCTGCTGCGGGTATAGGTACGGGTAGCGCGTTGCACAAATACCACTGGCTGTACGGAACCTTCAATGCTCTCCTTGTTTTCGCTGAGGGCTTTTACCATGGCATCGGCCGTAGCATCTGTGCTCAGGGCTCGACCATCTTGACCGCCACTGTGCGAAGCAATGGCTCCGTCGACCAAAGTAGCCGTCTGAGGGGCCGAGGCTACATATACTTTGGCAGCCAATGGTGCCAGTGCGGCTTTTACTTTTTCGCGGTCATAGCTGACTACCAACTTCTTGTTGGCAGGATCTGGTGTCAGCTTGGTCCAGGTGGCGATAGTAGCCACATCAAAGATAGCTTCCTTGTCGGCAGCCTTGACAGTCAGTGGCTTAGACAAACGTTGCTGCAAAATACCGGCTGCCTCGACTGCTACAGACTCTGGAATTTCCGGCTCGACCACCCGAGGAATAATAGTCGTCGTCATGACGCGATCCAGCTTTGTGGCATGGATGGCGGCCATCATGTCTTTCTCGACAAAGCTGTAGCCGGCCTGCCCCTTCTCTATTGTTACCTTTGTACCCTCTAGCTTCACGGCAGCATTTATGGGTGCCCTGTCATGGGCAGCTAGGCTGAGTGCATAGGCACGCGCCTTGGCCTCGTCCACCCTAAGACTGTAGTGAGGAATATCGCGTACTTGGGTAAAGAAAGAAAACGGTACCAGCCGCTGTTTCCAACTGTACTGAGTAGCAGTCTGAATATCCTTGTTGATATCAAAGCCAAGCCCTACGTCAGCGGGCTTTTGCTGAAGCGTTAGGTCGCCGCTCTGAATTTTTAGGTTTCCCTGCTCTTTGTGGGCCAGCGTTATAAATAGCTGCTGACGATTCCTGAAACCCACTGCCTCGCCCCCAATACGAGTCTGGGGCAAAGTCATAAAACGGGGGTAGGCCAGCTGTAGCACAACGCTGCTGACCGTCGCCAGGATCACACCCAGCGCCATGGTACGCAGAGCGCGTAGTGTCCAGAGCCGGATAGTAGCCAGACGCTGTCTGGTTAGGAGAGGTTGCTGCTGGAGGGTGTTTGTGTGTGCCATTTTTTGGGTACATTAAAATCAGGGACAGGTTCCCCATCCCTGATAAAATGTTTTTTATTTTTGTTTTAGCAATCTACTCTTGCTATAGATAATTTAGCATAAGCTTTATTATTTGTCAATATTAGAGTATGAAATATATCGGAATTAGTCCTCGTTCAACTGCCTGGCCGCAAGAGCTAGGTTGGTCAACTTGGCCTTGGCAGCCTCTTGAGTGATTTGTACCATGCCGCAATCCGGCGCCAGGATAAGTTGCTCTTTTGGCAAGTATTCCAACGCTTCGCGGCCGCGAGCCACCAGATTGTCTACGCTCTCGACGGTATTGTCTCCGACGTCTAGCACCCCAAGCATGACCGTTTTTTGGCCAATAGCGTCAAGAACTGATGCGTCCAAATTACTTTGGGCGCCCTCTATAGATACGGCATGCAGCGTAGAGGCCGATAGCCAGGACAAAACGTCGCGGTAGTACCCAGAATCGGCCTTGTAGGCAACGCCTTGGGCTTCCAGCGGCCTGTCCGGATAGCCGCAACATATATGGACAATGAACGACGCCATGTGTTCGTACCCAGCAAAACACTGCTCGAGGGCGTCTAACCCCCACGCCTTGGCTTCGTTTGGGTACCGTAGTAGCACTGGGTCGTCGAACTGAATCGCAGTGCAGCCAACGTCTATGAGAGCCTTGACTTCGTGTCGGATAGCGGCAGCATAGTCGTAGGCTAGCTGCTCTTTGTCGCCATAGAATTCGTCTGCCACACAATCGGCAACAGTAGAGGGACCGGGTAGCCCAATCTTGGCCGTGCCCTTGGCTCTTTCTTGAGTGAACAAGAACTCGTCCACCACCAGATCACTCGGGTGGGCCAGCCTCCCAACCACCCGCGGCGCCTGACGATGTGCCGTGCCACCGCGTATCGAGGTATTTGCGCGATTTTCGGCGTCAACGCCCCCCATCCGATCGACAACGTGCATCACATAGTGATCACGCCGTTCCTCACCGTCAGTGATAATATCTATGCCTGCCTGGTTTTGGTCTGAAATCGCTTGGACTGCCGCTTCGTCCAAAAGCGCGTCGAACGCTTTATCACCAACTTCCTGCCTCCGCTCGGCGAACGCGCCGCCCCCAAATCTGTCCAGCAACTCCCGGCCGGAGTTGGCGTACACGTATTCCGGTTTTGGATAACTCCCTACTATTGCCGTCAAGACCCCCTCTTGCTCGTGCATACTCGTCTCACCCCTTCTCTTTAGATGTCACTCTACGGTAATAAAAAGGGCCGGCCGCTGTCAAGCGACCGACACACAATCGGCAACTATCTATCAGCGGGACTTCTTGAGCAGGTAGAATCGCTCTTTGTTCCCCTTCTCGCCAGCTACTTCCGAATCGGCTTTGTTGGTAATAACAAACACGCTTTTTGCCCATGTCTCAAAGTCTTGCAGGATCTTGCGACGCATTGCATCATTCTTGATCACACCCTTGTGCTTCAGACTGCTTTCGGTGGCTTCAAACTGCGGCTTTACCATAGCAATCACCTCTGTTTTATTGGTGCCCAGGGCTGCAACCGTGGGCAGTATATCGCGCAACGATATAAACGAGACATCTATAACCACTACGTCTGGCGCGTCAGATAGTTCGCGCACATCACGGATATCGGTCTTTTCATGCAGCTCAATCCGATCATCACCGCGCAGGGTGTGGTGCAGCTGGTCGGTGCCCACCTCGATCGCAATCACCTTCCGGGCGCCATGCTGCAATGCATAGTCCGTGAAGCCGCCAGTACTGCTGCCCACGTCCAGCACGACCTTGTCCCGAAAATCCAGACCCAACGCCTTGCTAACACTGGACAGTTTTAGGCCCGCCCGGCTGACATACTGCTCTTTGGTAGTGAGCCTCATGACATCTTCGTCATACACCATGGTGCCGGGCTTGGTGATAATCTTTTTATTTACTACCACTTTGCCCAGACGTATGTAGCTCTCTGCCTGACTGCGCGTTGGTACCAAACCTCGGGCCACCAGCGCATGGTCAAGGCGAGACTTAGTCATGTAGCTTGAATACTTCCTGCACTTCGTAGCGTTCTGGAGTGGTTTCGGCCATGAGTGCAAAGCCGTCGATAATGTACAGATCGTCCACCTCCAGATCTTGGCGGTTGGAAATATGGGCATTATATTTGTAGCCCACGTAGCTGACGTCATCGAGCACGCCACTAGCTCTTACCACACAAGCCATCAGATTTGTATGGAAAGTGCGCAAATCCTTGCCCGTCTCGACCAGCTCGACTGGAACGTTCCCCTCTGGCCCAAGCAAGGCATGTTCGCCCACTTTGACTTCGATAGAACGAGTACGCTGAGCCAGACCATCTAACTCACGTAACAACCTTCGGGGCCGGGCATCATGAAACCGAGGCACCAAGGTGATATGGAGTGGCCATTCGCTGTCGAAAACCTGGCCTTTTTGGAAGGACGGAATGCCGTAGGCAATTGATTGTGGATTAGTCTTTAACTCTCTCACGATAGGCTCCTGTGCTAGTGTCTACACTGATAAGATCGCCCACTTTTACAAACGCCGGCACTTTTACGGTAATACCCGTCTCTACCGTAGCCTCCTTGAGCACACTGCTGGTAGTGTCGCCCTTGACCACGTCCTCAGCATACGTCACCTTGAGTGGTACGTTCTTGGGCAGCTCGATGTTTATGACCCGGCCGTCGAACAGCTGAGCCTGCACCTTGTCGCCTTCTTTCATAAAGCCGCCTTGGCCCTCCATATCGGCTGCCGGCAGTTCAAACTGTTCGTATGTGGCTTCGTCCATGAAGAAAAAGTTGCTACCGTCGTTGTACAAATACTGCACATTCTTATTGGTGATATCGGCCGCCTCTATGCCTTCGTTGCCCTTGAAGGTCTTGTCCAGCACTTTGCCATCGATAAGACTTTTGATCTTTACGTTCACAATAGACCCGCCGCGTCCCATCACCTTTTGGGCATACTCAACCACCCGGTACGGCGTGCCGTCCAGCTGAAACACTTGCCCTTTTTTGAGGTCTGTTACTCCTAAAGCCATAACTGGTGTTCTCCTTCGGTATGTTTCTACTGGTAATGGTCTTGGCTGCGTATATCAACACGCAGATGCTCAATCCTGTGATCGAAGTCATTCAGATGCGCGGGGTTCATCACCCACTGATTCTGTGGCAAATTGTGAGTCTCACGCATAAGTCGCTGGGCGGCTTCCAGCGAGTTATGTACATCGCGCAGACCACGCCCTTCTTGGTTCAGCTCTTCTGCTTTATGCAGTTCGTTAAAGATAGCACGCGCCCTGGGATCATTGGGGTTTTCAAAGGAGTCATGTGCATGTTCGCGCATATGGCGAAGCTGCTCATTTAAGTTACGGCGATATATATCCTCCATAAGCCCTCCTTATCTTTATGCTATTCGGCGAAGTTTCCCGCGCAGATCTTCAAAGATGTTATGCAGGTCATCGGCATGCTCAACATTCATGATGAGATTGTCGCCACCTTCTGATGCCACTGCCAGGTGACGCTGAATGAGCTTAACGCGGTCTTCGAGTGCACGGGGCGCCCTGCTCATTTCTACTTCATCTTCGAGGCGCTGAACTTCGGTCTTGAGTGTTTGGGCCAGGCGGTGGGCAGGCGCGTCAAGCAGGCCCTGCACTTTACTGCGCAGCTTTTGCACTTCTTTGTGTAGCTCTTTGTAGCGTTGATCCATAGTATTTACTATACCCGTTTAGCTGCTTGCTACAAATGGCAGCAAAGCAATGTGGCGGGCACGCTTAATGGCGACGCTTAGGCGACGCTGTTCGTGCTCTTTCAGACCAGTCTTTTTGCGAGACTCGATCTGACCAAACTGATTCACGTAGCGCTGCAAAGTCTTGAAGTCTTTGTAGTCAAAATAAGCTACGTCTGTCCGGTGCTTAAAAATCTTAGCCATAATTATTCTCCTTCGATGAGCTTATCAAGCTCGGTATTGATTCTTTCTAAATCCGTATCCCCAAAGAGTCCTGTAGCATGTGCCACAAAAACCTTTGCCCGGACGGCTTCCACCGTTTGAGCCCGGTCCTCTGGGGTAACTTCTTGCAGAGCTGCAATGTCGCCCAGCAAATCCTCTTCAAAGCGGGGCTCTAGGCTGAGGTATGAGCTGTATGTCTTTGCGCTGCCTGGGCCACGTAACAAGTCATAGACGATGTGCCAGACTAGTTGGACCTGAGAGTTATGAGACATATGCTTTTCCTTAAAATGGGATGTCGTCGAGGTTTATTGGCTCGTCGCCAATGTCCTCTATGACAACGTCATCTTTTTTGGGTGGCTGGCTGGGTCGGGCTGGGCCAGATGCGTTGCTTGCTGCACCACCGGGATTACCACCGCCACCGCCATCTCCGCCACCAGGACCACCTAGGAAGGTTACATCCTGAGCAACGACTTCTACCTTGCTGCGCTTGGCACCAGTTTCTTTGTCGTCCCAGCTGCGCGACTGCATGCGTCCGTTGACCAGGCATGGGCGACCTTTGGTCAGGTACTGCGAAACGCGTTCGCCTAAAGGTCCCCAGGCCACTACGTCTATGTAGTCGGTAGCTTCTTGCCAATTGCCGTCCGAGCCTTTGTAGCTACGGTTGAGTGCCAGGCTAAAGCTGGTAACGCTAGTACCGTTCGGCGTTTGCCGAAGTTCTGGGTCACGGGTTAGGTTTCCCATCAAGATAACTTGGTTGAATGAACGTGCCATATTTCCCTCCTTATAAGAACTATGTCTTCAGAATCACGCACCAGCCCTAAAGGGCTTCTTGGCTGCTTTTCGGCTTGGCCCCTCCGGTACGCGCTCACCGTACAATCTTGTACGCCTCGCTTGCGTTCCTCGCGGCCGCACCGAAAGTCATCAGCTCAAGTGCGTAGATTCTGCAAGTGTTGTTAACTACTCATACCCTATGCCGACCACAAGTGGTCGTCAAGTCTATTCTTCTTCCGTTTTGTCTGACTCGTCGTCATCGCCGCGGTCACCGCGCTCGGCTGCCTTCTTGGCCTTTTCGGCCTTGGCGGCTTCTGCCTTGGCAATGGCCTTCAGATCAGGCTTGGTGATCAGATAGCGGATAACCTCATCAGTAATGTTGAGGATACTTTCTACCTTTTTGACACCTTCGCCCGGCATTTCTACGGTGTAAAACACGTAGATAGCGTGTTCCTGCTTATTGATAGCGTAGGCCAGCTTGCGCTTGCCCCAGTTATCAGTAGCAGTCACCTTGCCACCGTTGTCGGCGATAATCTTGTTCACCTTTTCCTCGGCCTTACTCAGGTCTACTTCGAGGTCGGGGTGATACAGTACAGCAATTTCATACTGTGCCATAAGACGTCTCCTTTGGTTAAAGCCTACACTCTCAAGGATGTAAGCTGAGCTAATAATACGTGTATTCTACCCTAATTACCCCTGTTGGTCAACCACCGGTATCGTAAAGAGCCCGGTCGGTGGCCGGGGTTTCTTACTTTATGTGCATATGGTTAAATTACCTTACTAGATGAAGCCACGCGGGAATGAATACGAGATTGAAGCTATGGATGGCATACAGGACTCGCTGTGGCTGCCACCCAGAGACGCATGGCAGATAGACCCCCTCAAGTACAAACTAGATACCCCGGTAGACGATCGTGGGTTTGTGATTGTTCCTGAACTTATACAAGCAGTAAAGGAAACCATCGACCCTACTTACGAGTGGAGTGGTACCCCTCATGATCGCCATCACCTGTACTGGCCCGGAGCCGAGTATGCTCGCTGGGAATCCCCTTTGGGCATTGGTGACCCAGCAGCTTTTCGTAATCTGCCTATTAATATAGCCCTGGTACCACGGATTTTTCATAACTGGCTGCACAAGGTCAGTCGCCCGCCGGAACTTCCTGGCCCAGAAATTATGGCACTACGAGTAGAATCGTGGCGCGTAGCCAACGGCTTGTTCGTTGCAGCCCGCAAAGCTTCGGCGCACGAACGCCTAGCCCACAAACGCCGCCAGAATATTTCTGGATGTGCTGTAGAAATCCCCGAAGATCATGAGGGTATAGACGTTATCGGCGAAGAATATATCCAGGAAGAGTTTGCTAAGAACTTTGAAGGCTGGGAGCGCCAGCTGGCCCGCCACGAAAAACTGCCACCTGGCTTTAGATTAACAGGCCTGGAGGGCCGACCCGAAGAACTAGCACAACCCCTGGGCAAGTTTGTAGGACCCCGAGCCCTCAACCTCATTCCCACTATCGCTGCCTAGCCATAAACTATTCGGTGTGATAGGGTCGAACACGCGCAGATTGGGGATGGGGTGGAGGGCTTTACGCCTCTTCGGGGAAGTTTTCGTCTAGGACGGCATCTGTAGCAAGTGCCTGAATGGGTGCCGCTGCACCACCGCCAAAGACTTCGTCTAGTGAAGTCACCAGCACTTCGCGGGGACGATTGCCATCTGCGGAGCTGATAATACCCTGCTCTTCCATGGTTTCGATAAATCGTGCAGCCTTGCCGTAGCCTATGCGCAGGCGACGCTGCAACAGACTGGTACTAGCTTTGCGACCGTCTATAACAGCCTGGACGGCGTCTTTATACAGGGGATCGTTGGTGTCGTCACCAGCACTCGGATCAGCCACGATACCACCTTTGCCGTTCAGCTGGACGGGTTGGCTGATGATCTCTTCGTCGTACTGTGGTGGACGCTGCTGGCGAATAAAGTCAGTAACTTTCAGAGTTTCGTTGTCGTCTATCAGAGCACCCTGAACGCGCTTGGGTTTGGGCATGTCGGCAGTCAGCAGTAGCATGTCACCCATGCCCAGCAGCTTCTCGGCACCCATTTGGTCTATGATAGTGCGTGAATCTACCTGGCTGGCTGTGGTAAAGGCGATACGAGCTGGTACATTAGCCTTGATAAGTCCGGTGATAACATCGACAGACGGACGCTGCGTGGCCAGCACCAGGTGGATGCCCACGGCCCGAGCCTTCTGGGCAATACGCACTACTAGAGCCTCGACATCACGGGCGGCCATCATCATAAGGTCGGCTAATTCGTCTATAACCACCACAATGTAAGGCATGCCCTCTTCTTTTTTGAGTGCGTTGTATTCTACGATATTGCGACGGTGTACATCGCTGAGGGCTTTGTAGCGGCGTTCCATCTCGGCCACCGTCCACTTGAGGGCGCTGATGCACTTTTCTGGTTCAGTTATGACCGGTGTCAGCAAGTGTGGGATGTCATCATAAGGCTTCAGTTCTACCTGTTTGGGGTCCACCAGAATCAGTTTGAGGTCCGAGGGACTGTTGCGGTACAGCAAGCTCGTCAGAATGGCGTTGATCATGACCGACTTACCGGAACCCGTCTGACCAGCAACCAATAAGTGGGGCATCTTACCCAAATTGCCCACTACAGGCTGACCGGCGATATCCTTACCGATCACAAAGCCCAAGGGGCTATCCACCGAGCTCCATTCGTTGGATTGCAACAGGCTGCTGATTCGTACAGTGGCAGATTTAACATTGGGCACTTCTACACCCACAGCACGTTTGCCGGGGATAGGTGCTTCCATGCGGATAGAATGTGCTGCCAAGTCCAGAGCTAGGTTGTTCTCTAGGGCGGTCATCTTGGTCAGCTTGACGCCATTAGGCGGCTTGAGAGTGAACTGGGTTACCCGCGGGCCAATATTGGCACCTTCCATCTCGACATCTATATTGAAGTTGGCAAAGGTTTCTTTGATAGCCTCGGCGTTGCCTTCTACGTCGCCGGCGTCGGCCTTGTCCTGCTTTTGATTTAGCAAGCTCATAGGTGGAAACTGCCAGTTTGGATCGCTGGCGGCCGTCAGAGCAGCGTGGTCTTCGGGCGGGGACAGTTTGGCGGCAGTATTCTTAAGGCTACTCATGCGCGCTCGGTCGCGAGCGTTGTGGTGTTCTACCGGCACCCCTTCGTTCAGTTTAAAGCCATTGTCGGCGGCCCGAGCCTTCAGCTCAGCCAGGTCAGTGTCATCAGATTCTGGACGCTTAAAGATGTTGAGCAAGTTCATCAGCACCTTGGGCGAGATGCCAAAGGTCAGGAAAAACATAAGAGTTGCCAACACCAAGAACAGGATAGAGGCTGGCACCTTGTCTAGTGCGTTCAGTACCAGACCACCCAGCCCAAGTCCGGCGGCCCCGCCGTGGCCACCAACAAATGCCTCGGCGGCATGCTTAGTAACAAAGGCTACGTGCAACCAAGCGGCCAGAAAGATCAGTAGCGTCACCATGCCGATAAGCTTCTGCACTGGAATACGGTGGCCTTCGCTGGTGAACTTCCAAAGTCCAAAGAATATAAGTGCGAGTGGTGTCAGGTAGGCTCCCCACCCCAGTGCCCAGTAGGCTCCGTGGAACATGCCAATAGGCAGTGGACCACCACTACCAAAGCCACCCAGCAGCAAGAAGAAAGCAGCGATGAATAACAAGATAGCCCCGGCCAACGGCAAAAAGGGAGACTTCTCTGCTACCTCTGGTTCGATTTTTTTCTTTCTGGTCTGTCTTTTTTTAGCCATATGCGCTACCTAGTGTATACCGTTTTACCCTGTTATACCAGGGGTATGTTGGCGGCTAGTTACCCTTGTTTTTGTACTAACTTTCATGTTGTAATTATAACAAAAATTACAACGTTTGTCAATCTGGTTATCCGTGAATCACGAAACCCTCCCCATCTGGTAACCGAGCAGCGTCCGTAGGTAGTGAACGGCGTAGCCGTTCACGCTCCTCGGGAACGAGCTAACCAGGTGCATGTGCTCCTTGAGGTAGT